>JAEEGL016931196.1_pt1 | contig 57786 bp, 52 predicted proteins | sample 9134231 | NCBI WGS metagenome assembly JAEEGL01 (sample SAMN16246548, study PRJNA631951) | gut metagenome | biome: gut microbiome; feature: rumen; material: fiber-attached | host: Bos | place: Iran: Karaj | collected 2018-10
ACCCGATCCAGCATGTCTGTCCCGGCATGGATACGGCGGGCCTGAAGGAAAGGTTCGGGAAGGACCTGATCTTCCACGGCGGCATCGAGAACCAGCGCATCCTGCCCAACGGCACGGCCGAAGAAGTGCAGCAAGAGACGCTCCACTGCCTGGAAACGCTGGGCAAGGATGGCGGCTACATCTGCTGCTCCTGCCATAACGCTCAGGCCGGCACTCCGGTGGAAAACCTGCTCGCGATGATCGATACGGTGAAAACCTACCGTCAGAGAGACTAATAATAGATGAACCGGAACTCGTCGAAATAAGCGACGGAGCCGGATCCTCCGGTAAAATAATTCCCCAAGTAGCTGGACGAAGTGACGATGGTGAGCATCGTCGGCGTCCGGTCGTTGCGGTAGTTGATGTCAAGGTGGAACTTCTCGTACCCGTTCATGTCCTTGTCGAAGAGGATCCTGCCGAAGCCGATGATATTCGGATCATTTTCGTAATCCACCAGTTTGTCGGGCGGGCTGACCAGGAACTGTTCCTGCCAGTCGGACAGGATCACGACGACAGAGCCCTTGTCCATCTGCCCTTTCTTGTCGGCATGGATGCCCTCCGCATAATCGATGGGCTGGGGATGATAGCAGACATAACCTTCCAGGGCTGCCGGGCGTCCTGTAAAGGGCACGCCCCACAACAGTTCAGCGCTCATCTTCATGATGTCGAGGTTTCCCATCTTCCCGGTGAAAAGGCTGCCCGCTGCCAGTTTTTTCAGCGCTGCGATGCCTTGGGTCTGCAGGCGCAGCGCCGCCTTACCCTCGCCGGAGACGGCCAGGAACTCAGTTTCGTTGCTCATTGTCGGAAATCCGAGCATGGCGATGATCTGGTCAGCGTTACCCCAGACAGCTTTCTCTTCATCCGAAGCGTTCCCGCCATAGGGAACCGGCAATTAATGGTCTTCAAGAAGGTCTGGATGGGAGAGGAACGGAAGGCTCTTCGTTTTCCGGCAAAGTATTCGTACCTTTACAGACACAAACGACTCGTGAACTATGAAAAAAAACTATAATGTCGGCCTTTTCAATGACTGTTTCCCTCCCGTGATGGACGGAGTCTCAGTCTGTGTCAACAATTACGCATACTGGATGCAGAAGATGGTCGGCGACATCGCCGTCATCACACCCAACGTCCCCGGGACGGATTACAGCGTCCACGACTTCGACGTCATCGATTTCTTCTCCGTGCCCGTCCCCTTCCGTAAACCCTATGTCACGGGGGTTGCGGAGATGGATCCGGCCTTCCTCCGGAAAATATCACAAAGCCGCTTCAAAATCGTCCACGCCCACTCCCCTTTCGGGACCGGACAAGCTGCCCAACGTATCGCCAAGCTGCAGAGCATTCCCTGCGTAGCTACCTTCCATTCCAAATATCGCGACGACTTCTCCCGTGTGATCCCTGAGAAGCACGTCGTGGATTTGATCATCAAGCGTATCATTTCTTTCTATGAAGGCGCTGACCAGGTCTGGGTGCCCCAGGCCTCGGTCGAGGAAGTCATCCGCGAGTACGGCTACAAGGGCAAGGTGGAAGTCGTGGATAACGGCAGTGACCTCTGCGCTGACTATCCCGAGAAATACTTCGTAGAGGCACGCGAATCCATGGGCATCGGCAAGGATGAGTTTGTCCTGCTCTTTGTCGGCCAGCATATTTGGGAGAAGAACGTCAAGTTCATCATCGAAGCCCTGGAGACCATCAAGGACCAGCAATTCCGGATGTTTTTCGTCGGTACCGGCTACGCTGCCGAAGCGATGAAGGAACTGGTTTCCGAAAAGGGTCTGGACCGGCAGGTCATCTTCATCGGCAACATCACGGATCGGGAACGTATCAAGAAGTTCTATGCTGCGGCGGACTTGTTCCTCTTCCCGTCCCTGTACGACAACGCACCCCTCGTCGTCCGCGAGGCCGCGGCCCTGCACACGCCTGCAGTCATGATCAAGGGAGCTACAGCGGCCACGATCCTGACGGACGGCCAGAACGGCTTCTTGATCGACAACGACTTGAAGAGTTTCGAAACAAAGCTGCGCGAGCTGATGGCCGACCCGCAACGGGTGCACCGCGTAGGCGTCCAAGCCTCCAAGAGCATCGTGCGCAGCTGGGAAGATGTCGTAGGAGAGGTCCTGGATCGCTACAACGCCCTCATCGCATCACGCACCTTGATTGCGAGACCGTAAGTTCAGCATCACATAAGAGATCACGCCCAGCAAGATAATCAACACGGCATGCGATTCGTGCTGGAGCGTGGCAAACAGAAGTCCGGTCTCCCAGCTTCCTCCGTAGAGGGAAGAAACAGAAAGCGCCATCAGGTAATGGTATGCTCCGATGCCACCCGGCACCGGGATGACAGATGCTATATTGCCGACAGCCGTGAAGAAGAGCGCATCCGACAGGTCAAGTCCGGCCAAATCCGGCACCGCCTTCAGAACGCAAAAACACATCAGCAGATACATCAGCCAGATCATTACCGAATGGAAGAGGAACAGGCCCTTCCGCTCCATCTTGCCAAAACTGGCAAAGCCTCGGCCGATGGAGCCCACCCCGTCTGCGATCTTTCCGCAGAGACGGTTGCGATCCCGAAAATGATAAACCGCCCATAAGCCCGATACAAGAAGCAGGACGAGTAAGACGACCAACCACCACAGCGAAAAATGGAGATTTGCGGAAAGCGGAGTCCAGACTTGTTCGACAAAGAAGGGACCGTATTTACCCCGATCCAGGAACAATGCCAAGATCACGATCAGGATCACGGCTGCGACGTCCCAAGCCCGCTCCATCACGATCGTCCCCAAGACATCCCCGTAGCCGGTCTTGCCAGCCACATAAGCACAGCGCAAGAATTCGCCGCTTCCCGGGATGGCCACGTTGGCCATGTTGCCGACATTGTTGGAATCCCAGACCTTCAGCCATTTAGCCTGATGCCCGGACGAAGCGAGCAACAATTGCCAACGGCGCACCCGGAAGACGATGGCTATCACTGAGGCAGCCAGGAACGGGACCAGCCAGATCCAGCGAGTCTGTTTCAGTCCGCCAAGGAAAGCCTTCCAATCTACGCTCCGAAAGGCGACCCAGACCAGCAGGGCCGCCAATGCGAGCGACAAAACATATTTCAGGATATCCTTGACTTTCTGGGTCATCGGCTTTTATTCAAACTTGATCACTTCCGCCCCGTATCCCAACTTGCGAAGAGCTTTGGCCAGGGTGAGGGTGTCTGTCTTGGCTTCGTCAAACACCACGGTCACCGTCTGCTGGGACAGATCGACGGACACATCCTTTACTCCCTTCTCGAAGGAGATGTTCTCCATGACCTTCCGCTCACAGTTCTTGCATTCGACCGTAGAGCCATAAACGACCGTCCTTTTCACAGTTTTCGGCTTGGCAGCGGTGGCGAAAAGCATCAGCATAACTGCAACGGTAAAAATAGCTAACTTTTTCATTTTTTCGTATTATTTTATTCTGTTTTCCATATTGTGACGCGGATACCCGCATAAAGTTTGATGCCCATCAGCGGGCCCCAGACGCAACTGGCGTCAAAATCCGCGCCATACGGATCTTCCGCATACAGGATCGGCGAAGGCTGGCGATAATTGGTCAAGTTCTCTCCGCCGACATATAGGTCGACCCCTTTGAAGCGTTTGGTGATCTGAGCATACAGCAGCGGGAATACCGGAGTATAGCCGTCCATATAGAGTCCGTTGTAACCCTTCATGAAATCCCAGACCTTGCAAGGTCCATTGACGGAAGCCGTGAAGTCAAAGATCCACTTGTTCAGATGGGTAGCATACTGCACATTGAGGACGCCTTTGTAGCGGCTGGTCATGGGTTTGATATCGTCCGCTGCGGCTGGAGCCAAGCGTGTCTGCCGGGCATCCGTATAGCGGCCCGTCAAAGTCAGGGTCAGGCCAGGCAGCGGTTCTGCATTGAAATCCAACTGGAAATTGTTGGTATAAGAATGCCCGCCCGGGATCTGACTCAACGGGATGAAGGTAATCGCTGATGCCGCCGCACCATGACTGTAGTCATAAGGCAGCGCCAGCGGTGCATCATAGTCCAGCACCAGCTGTTCGGCAAACTGCGTCCGGAAGTAATCAAAACTCAGATAAGTGGATGAAGACCCGCCGATATACCAGGTGGCGTTGCCGCCAAAGGTCCAGGCATCCTCCAGGATATGATCCATGAAAGAGCCGTAAAAACTCTTCCCTGTCGAAAGGGTTCCCAGGTTATCAACGACGGGCAGGCTATACCGAAGCCCCCGACCGCCGTTGGCCCGGAAGACCAAGGCTTCGGAGGGCGCCCATTTAAGCGTCAGGCGAGGGGAGAAACGAAACCCGACCAGGTTGAACCAGTCCCCTCTCAAGCCCAAGATCGCACTGAAAGTGGTTTCATCAGCAGAGTGGAAGGTGTATTCGCCGAATACACCGGTATCGCTCAGCCGCGTCCCAAGATTGGTCCCGATGCCGGGCGGCATCAATTCGGGAATCCAGAGCGCACGGTCACCCATGACCCCGCCCTGATAGAGCGAATAATGGTACTTCTCCCAATAGAAATCCAGCATCTCACTGAGACCCAGGGTAAAGTGATGCTGCTCGATGTTTTGGTTCTGATAGAGCAGGTTGACGAAGGCGGAGTGCTGATCCGCCCAATACATCCGCGTCGTGAAGTCACTGTCCATCTTGTAGTAGGTGTAGTCAGCGACGACGGCGACATTGGAAGTATTCGCTTCATTCAGCGGGAAGCCCGCTTTCAGATAGGCGCCATAACTCTGGTTGATGATATCCGACGTCCAACGACCGGATCCCTCATCCCCGTCCAGGACGCCGGTCCGGCTGTGCCAGGCACTGCTGATGCTGTGGGTCATCCCGGGCATCTCGCCACCGTGCCGGGCATCCCGGATCGCCCGTACGCCGAAGCGTACCTGCGCGCCGGAAGGATCGTAATAGAGCCAGCGGTTGGCGAGGTTGAACTGCAACTGCCGGGGATCATCCATAAAGCCGTCCCCGTTGTGATCCATAGACATGAAATTACCGTCCACATGTCCGAACAGGATAGTGCTCCACTTCCCTTCATCGTCCAGCTGAAGAGCGCTGATGACGTTCATATCCGTCTTGGTATCATTCATCGTGGAGGCCTGGATATAGAGCGGGCGCTCATCCGTGGGCTTGCGATGTTCCATGTTGATCTGGCCGGTCATCGACTCGACGCCGTTGATGACGGAGGTGACGCCCTTCGCAATCTGGATGCTTTCCAGCCACTGGCCGGGGACATAATTGAGGCCGAACGGGGCTGCGAGTCCGCGCATGACGGGCCGATTCTCATCCAGCATCTGCGTATAGATACCGTTCTGCCCGAGAAGCCGGATCTGGCGGGCACCTGTGACGGCATCGGCATAACCGACCGTCACACTGGCCGAATTTTCGAAACTCTCCGCCAGGTTGCAGCAAGCCATCTTGCAAAGGCCGGCTGCCGTGATCACTTCCGTGCGGATATCCTTCCCTTTGGACAGGAAATTGCCGTTGCCGGACGCCGTAATCACTGTCTGGTTGAGCGTGTCTTTGCGCTCCCCGTAGATGCCGACTGTGTCCGGCATCTGGGGAGATGTAGTCTGTGCCTGCAATACGATGGGGTACAAGGCCCACAAGCACAGGATCAGGATACTGTTAAAACTGATTTTCATAAAAACATGTTAAGAACCTTTTGATACAAACGACTCAGCGCAGATCCCCGGTATGGGCATCTGCTCCGTCGTGATCAGGCTCTCAACATGCAGAGAACGGACAAGCGGTCTCCCCCGCCCGGTGGCGGGGCATGGGTCCGCGCAGCATGCCGGACAACGGAGACAAACGGGTCCGAAAGAATACAGGAAGAATAAAGGACGTCAACGTAAGGAACCGTAAAGTCCAAACCGGCGCCATCTTCATTGCTGGAAAGGGACAAGACGGCCTCATAGCAGTCTGAACAGCAATCCTCTCCAGCCAGGCACGTACCCTCGGCAGCCTCGTCGTGGCAATGGGCCTCCGGATGGATATGCTCGCAGTCACCTCCGCTGATGCTGCAGACCACATAGGTCCGACCATGTTCACTGTCGTCATGGATATCAATACCGGTCACAGCCAGCAGATACCACGCGACCAGCAGCAAAGCAGGGATCGCGGCACGCAACGTATTGATGGGACCTTTCCTATTCACTTCTGCAAAGTTAATAAGAAAAATTGGAAGATATTTCATATCTTTGTTTGATATGATGCTGGATTTAATGCCTAAATGGCGGCTCCTGATCCTGGTGCTTGTCGCGTTTGTCTCAACTTGGGTCATCTACGGACCCACGCTGAAGATTGCGATCAGCAAGGACATCGTGGATAATCCGGAGGCCCGCAAACTGCAGAAACGCCCGATCCCGACCTTGGGCGGAGTGGTTGTTTTTTTCGGGATCGCCGTAGGTCTGATGTTTTTCAAAACCATGTTCTACCAGACGGCCTTGCTGCCAGTCCTGGCTGCCATGGTGATCATGCTCTACCTCGGAACCTTGGACGACATCGTCGGCGTCTCACCGGCCAAACGACTCTTGATCGAGACCGGAGTGGCACTGCTGATGATCTACGGCAGCCGCAGTTGCATCCTGAACTTCCAGGAGCTGTGGGGCGTCGGAAGACTCCCGCTGGGTTGGGCCATCCCGCTGACTGTCCTGACAATCGTTGGCATCATCAACGCCATCAACCTGATCGACGGGATCGACGGCCTGCTCTCCAGTTTCGGCATCCTGATCTGCGGCTGCTATGGCCTGCTGTGCTTCCTTGCGCACGACTATAGCAACGCAGCCCTGGCGACCGTGACAATCGGCGCCCTGCTGACCTTCCTGCTCCACAACGTTTTCGGCGAAAAGAGCAAAATGTTCCTGGGCGACGGCGGATCGATGCTCTTGGGCATCCTGATTTCCTGGCTGATCATCAGCATCCTGGGCGGTCATTTCCACATCCGCGAATATCTGGATGGGCGCGTCAATTTCAACCTGATCGCTTTCTGCCTGGCGGTGGTGGCCATCCCCGTGGCCGATACGCTGCGGGTGATGTTCGTGCGCATCTTTAACGGGCGTTCCCCCTTCCTGCCGGACAACAAACACCTGCACCACCATTTCCTCCGCTGCGGTTTCTCCCACCTGAGGACCACGCTGGCCATGCTCTTAATGGCTTTGCTGATTATCCTGGCCTTCCTCGCCGTCTGGGCGCTGGGAGCCTCTGACCAATGGCAGCTCTATACCGTCATTGCCCTCACGGCTTTGATGGACGGCGGCGGCGCCTGGCTGCTGGGGCGGCTGGAACGACGCGGCACGCAGGTGACGGATCACCCGGAAAAGAGCGGGGTCTGGAAGAAACTCCAGCAGATCGTGGATAAAGGCGTAGAATAATCCCATGAGAAGCGTATTCCCACATATTCGCCAGCTCCTGCAAGATCTCTTTTCGCAGGGAGGGGAACGCTCTGCCAAATCCCGACGCAACGTCCTTTGGATGCTGCTGATCAAGGGAGGGAGCATCCTGGCGGGACTGCTGCTAGTACCGATCACGCTCCATTATGTCGACGAAGCGACCTATGGCATCTGGCTGACGCTGAGCTCCATGATCGCCTGGTTCTCCTTTTTTGACATCGGGCTCAACCAAGGTCTTAGGAATCGCTTGGCCGAGTCTTTCGCCCGGGATGACCTGGCCTTGGGAAAGAAATACGTCAGTACGACGTATGCCTTGCTGACATTGATCTTTATCCCCTTGATGGTCTTGCTGCTGCTGGTTGCGCCGGCCATCGATTGGGGGAAACTGCTGAATATCGAAGTCGGTGATCCGAGCGGTTTTGTCGCCGCCGTAGCGATCGTCATCAGTTACTTCTGCCTCAACTTCATCCTGTCCACCATCAACGTGGTGCTTCTCGCCGACCAGCGGCCGGCCGACGCGGCCCTCCGGTCTTTGATTCAGCAGCTGGCTTCCATCCTCATCATTTTGATCCTGACCAGGACGACAAAGGGCAGCCTGATCAATCTATGCGCCGGTCTTTGCCTGGCTCCGATCCTCATCGTAACCCTCTTTAATCTAACGTTGTTCCGGGGCCGGTATAAGGCGATTGCGCCCTCTCTCCGTGACATTGATTTCAAGACCGTACCAACGCTGATCACCTTGGGAATCCAGTTCTTCATCATCCAGATTGCGGCGGTCATCCAGTTCCAGTTGGTAAACTTTCTTATCATCCGATACTTCGGTCCGGAGGATGTGACCAGCTATAACATTGCCTATAAGTATTTCGGCATCCTGATGATGGTATGGGGGATCCTGACGGCTCCGCTCTGGTCAGCTGTGACGGATGCCATTGCCCAAAAAGATTATGCCTGGGTTCATCAGGCCCGGGACCGGTACCTCAAACTCTTTGGCCTGCTTGCCCTGGCGGCTCCTTTGATGCTGGCCATCTCCGGCCCCGTCTATCACATCTGGGTGGGTGACAAAGTCCAAATCGGTTTTGCGCTCTCATTTTGGGTGATGCTCTACAATGTCGTTTTGATGTTCAGCACCATCTTCGTCGACCTGCTCAACGGAGCCGGAGAACTGAAGGTCCAGACCATCGCTTCCTGCATTTCCCCCTTTGTTTTCCTCGCAGTAGCTTATGTCCTGTATCGGGCCGGGTGCGGGGTCCCCTCGATCTTGATCGCCTCTATCGTCGCCAATTTCAATGGCTTCCTTCTCGCTCCCTTGCAATGCCGGAAGCTATTCAGAACCAAACTGAACGAAAGCAATGAAGGTCTTGTGGATTCTTAACAACCCGCTCTCGGAAGCAATGGCGCTTCTCTCCGGCAAGCCCGAGGAGTCTCACTCCACGGGTAGTTGGGTCTGTGCCCTCGCTGCCGCTTTGAGTGAGGCAAAAGATCTGCAGCTTTTCACTGCTGCGCCGTCCTCTGCTGTGCATTCTCTCGTGAGACTCGAAGGTTCTTCCCTTACCCATTTCCTGGTGCCATCCCATGGCCGCCATTGGGAAGAGATCCGGGACCGGATCCAGCCAGACGTCGTGCACATACACGGGACAGAGTATCCCGCTGCCGCTGAGTATGTTAAGACCTGCGGGAATGCCCACGTAGTCGTGTCTCTCCAAGGACTGGTCACCGAGATCGCCAGTCGATATCTGGGTGGAATCCCGGAGGAGGTCCTCAGAAAGTATATCTCCTTCCGCGACCGGATCCGACACGATTCAGTGTTGGATCAAAAAGAAGATATTCTCCAGCGAGCTGGGAATGAGATCGCTTTGCTTCAATCTGTTCAGCATGTAATCGGTCGCACCTCTTGGGATAAAAAAGTCAGCCTGGCTATCAACCCGGATTTGACTTATCATTTCTGCAATGAAGCGTTACGGACTCCCTTCTATACCGGTCAATGGCATTTCAATTCATGCGTCCGTCACCGCATCTTCTTATCTCAGGGGCATTATCCTCTCAAGGGCGTACACATCCTGCTAGAGGCTTTGCCGGCTGTTTTGGCACAGTTTCCAGACACCACCGTCCATATCGCCGGCAGCAACGTATTGCGAGGTGATCGTTGGCAAGATCGTCTGCTGCGAAACGGGTATGGAAACTATCTCGCCCATATTCTAAAGGAGAAAGGGTTGGAAGATGTCGTCCAGTTCATAGGGGAACGTAATGCAGAGGGGATACGACAGGAACTCCTTGATTCACAGGTCTTCTTATCTGCCTCCTCTATTGAAAACAGTCCCAATTCCCTTTGTGAGGCCCAGATGATCGGTGTCCCCTGCGTCGCATCTGCCGTCGGGGGAACCCCAGATTTGATCCCGGATGCTTCGTGCGGAATCCTGTACCCTTTTCAAGATCCGGCTGCCCTCTCAGTTGGGATCTTGCAGGCCTTCAGACAAGCTCCTGGCTTTGACAACGCTCCTATGCGCGCCCTCGCTTCCGCCAGGCACGACCGAGCGCACATTGCCCAAAACATGATTGCCATCTATGAAGAAGTCGCCTGTTAGACAACGCGTCATGGATGACGTCATGATGCTGCTGATGTTTTGCATCAGTGGCAATCCGGCGTTTACGCTGACCCAACCGCTCGGAAAAGTCATCTATGGTATCTCTCTCGTTATCTTCTTGGTCGTTTCCGGCTTCAAGATCAAACAAGCTGCCTTGAAGCAGTCAGCTATCTGGATTGCTCTGACCGGGATCATTTTTGTCACTCAATACCTCCAATTCGGTTATATTACCATTCTGGGATCGCTGAACCTCGTCGTCAAGATCCTTTGCGCCATCTTGCTGGCTTCCTACCTGGGAGACCGACTCCCTCGGACAGCCTTACGGGTGATGACGGGCATCTGTGCCGTATCTCTTATTTTTTATGCGATCAACCTGACCGGTGTCCGGTTCCATTCTCCCATCAAGATCACCACAAAAGGAGAATCCCTCATTATCTATACTCAGACCTGGGAAGATCCCTACGACGGAGAAATTTTTCGAAACAGCGGCTTCTTTTGGGAGCCCGGAGCCTTTGCCGGTTACATCATGGCTGTCCTGCTGTTGTTTGTAGACCAAGTCAAACTCCTTTTCAGCAAGTATAAATGGCATTTCGCCATCTTGACACTAGCACTGCTGAGCACGACCAGTACAACCGGATATATCACTTATGCCTTGCTGATGATGTTCTTCATCTTCCAGTGGGGGCTGAAAGGAAAGCACCGGATCTTTGCTTTTCTCGCGGCCGGGATGATCGTAGCTGGCACGGCCTTCGCCTTTACGCATTTTGATTTCCTCGGGCAGAAATTGAGGAAAGAGATGATGGCCACCGAGAATCAAAAGGATTCTGACGTCAATTTTTCCCGGATGGGTTCCCTCATTTTCGACATGCAGTATATCCTCTCCCATCCCGTTTTCGGAAACGGGCTCGCCGGAGTCACTCGCTTCCGCTATCACTTAGGAACTTATGACGAAGAGGATTTATCTGGATTTGGCAACGGGTTTTCCGGTTGTATTGCTTCCATGGGCCTGCTTTTCATGCTAGCCTACCTGGTCTCTATCGGAGCGAATGGTACCTTACGTGCGAGATGGGTAGTTATCTTACTGATCATCCTCCTGCTTCAAGGAGAGTATTTCTTGAATTATCCTTTCTACTTGATGTTCCCATTCATCCAATACGGTCCACACTTGCCGAAAAAGAAAAAAAAGTATAAACTCAAACTAAGATGGCACAAAAAGGCACCTGTAGTATCGCAGTCCTGATGACGGTCCACAACCGACGCGAGACGACGCTTGGGTGTCTGCAGCGCATCGGAGAGATGACCTATGACCGGTCCTGGATCCACGTCGATATCTATCTGACCGACGACGGCTGCACCGACGGGACAGCAGAGGCCGTGCGGACAGCATTTCCGGAGGTTCAAATCCTATCCGGAGACGGAAGCTTATTCTGGAATCGGGGGATGGCTACGGCTTGGGACAAAGCGTGTGAACAGGATTATGACTTTTATTGGTGGGTCAATGACGACACGCTTGTTTTCAAGGATTGCTTGACGCGCTTACTGGCCTGCTCTTCACTCCATGACGACCGGGCTTTGATCGTCGGCAGCACTTGCGCTTCTGAAGATCCGGATACGATCACCTACGGCGGATGGCGGGGCCATCAACTGATCACCGATGTCTGTAAAGAACATGACTGCGACACGTTTAACGGCAATCTGATTCTGATTCCCCGATCTGTTTATCAAGTGATCGGGACCAATGATCCCTATTACAGACATTCGCTGGGAGATACCGATTATGGCCTTCGTGCCAGCGAAGCCGGTTTTCCCAGTTTTATAGCCCCCGGTACCTTCGGCATCTGCGACCTTCACCCAAGACCGTCCGTCTGGAAAGACCCGGACCAGCCTTTCCGCAAACGCTGGCATCATTTCTTCAGCCCGACCGGCAACAACCCTTTTGAATTCTTTCATTTCAGGAGAAAGCATTATGGACTCCTACCCGCCGTCGGAACCTTTTGCTCCAACTTCCTGCATCTATTCTTTCCCAGGCTCTGGAAAAAAACACTTCGCAATGCTTAAAATATCCATCGTCACAGCCTGTTATAACATGGCCGGCTATATCGAACAGACCATTCGCTCCATCCTTTCCCAGGGCTATGAAAACCTGGAGTATATCATTATCGATGGTGGTTCGACAGACGGCACAAAAGAGATTATCGAGCGATACAAGGACTCCCTTGCTTACTATGTCAGCGAACCCGACAAGGGTATGTATGATGCGATCAGCAAAGGCTTTTCCCATGCGACGGGAGAGATTCTGGCTTGGCTCAACGCCGATGACATCTATCTTCCCGGTGCCTTGCACACCGTCAATAAGATCTTTTCTACTTTCGACGATGTCAACTGGATCAATGCACGAAACACATACCTGTCACAAGATGGATCCATCACCCATATCCTTCCAAAGAATGCTCTGCGGACAAGCAAGGACATCCGCAACGGCTGGTGTCGAGATGAGTTACTGGGATTCCTGATGCAGGAAGGTATGTTTTGGCGCAAGTCCCTGATGGACCGCGTCGGAGGGCTCAACCCCGAGTATAAATATGCCGGTGATTATGATTTATGGATGCGCTTTGCTGAGGTCACGGATCTCTATTACTTGAATGTACCGATCTCTGCTTATCGGAGGAGGAAAGACTGCCTGTCCACGACCCAACTTGAAGGTTATCTGGCAGAGGTCCAGTCCATTCATTCCACTAAACCAGCTTATCCGGGATTCCTGTGGCGTTTGTTCTCGCGGGATCATCGCAGAATGCTGAACGTACTCCGCCTGCTAAGATTCCGACGCGCCCCTGTCATCTACTTCTCCTATATCGGAGACAACTTGGTCAAGAAACGCATTCTTGGGAACTCGAGTACCCACACTTTATCCAGCCTCTCAACACTTGCTTGATAAGGCCTTTTGATAGACTTCCAGGACCCTGCGGATCTTGGCGTCCCAACTTAAGGAAGGAGTTTTTCGATAACAGGCCTCGGACATGGTACGTCGAAGCTGTGGATCCTGAGAGAGTCTCTTAATGGCAGCAGCAAAAAGTCTGGTACTTTCTTCCGGGTCCCCCAAAGGGATTTTGATCCCCATGTCGCCATCAACGACAAGACCAAAACCGCAAGTATCAAAACAGATTACAGGCAGACCATGAGAGATCGCTTCCATTGTCACAGTAGAAGTAGCTTCACTGACGCTTGTAAAAAGAAAAAGATCGGCACGATCCATCAACTCACCCACTTGGTCGTGAGGGACTTGACCATGCCAGCAAACCTGATCTGTCACGCCCAGGCGAATAGCAAGATCGTGATAGTGGCTTTCCTCCTGAGGGTCTCCGGATCCAACGACATCCAGCACGAGCGGCTCATCCTTCAGGCAAGATAAAATGCTCAATGCCAAGCCGAGTTGTTTCCGGGTCATAAACTTTCCGACCCAAATGAGTCTGATCAGCGGATGGACTCGCTCAACAGGCTCCGATGTATCACTGGTGCCCGTCTCATTAATAAGTAGAGCCCGCCCACGATGATACTGGGTGACAATATCGAAATCTTCCTTTGTCGCACAGAGAACTGTATCGGCTCGCCGGATCGCATGTGCCACACGCGGGGAATAATTGCGTTGGATCCGATTGAACAAGTTTTTGCACCGGATCAAAAAACGCTCCTGCCAGGGAGCATCCCGGAAATACTGTACCGGAGTCAAAGCCATGCCGCCAATAGGGCCCCAGATGAAACGAGGGCCTTCGATCTTCCACAGGAATCCCGGCTCCCGGAAGCCAACCATATTGAGCTGATGGATGATGTCAATATTTTGCGTCGCACAGATTTCTCGGGCTAGGGCCCATGCTCGTCTTTGCCAACAAGCATAATAGACATAAAAACGCCAATCGCCTTGGTTCCAGCACATCCGCCGCACACGACCGGAGACCGGCAGATAGTAAAAGTGCATCCGAGAGGACTCAGGAAGGCCCTTGACAGTACGTTCAATCTCGTCCCGGAACTCCCCTTCCGTGATGATGAACAACTCACATTCCCGTGCTAGATGCGTACACCAATTCCACCCCATCCCCGGCTCGCTTCCGCGATCCGGAGAGATGGCATACGCATTGACCAATATCTTCATGACGATAAAGATAAGCAAAATGTGCTTTATTTGGGTGTATAATCGTATCTTTGTCAGAAACAGATGTGTACGGACTCCTCCATATGATGCTGCGACGCCTTCTGCTATGCCTTGGTCTTGTAACGACGGTTTTCTTTGCGAAAGCCCGCCCCATCACGATCCATGTCCAAGACCAGGCGGGAATGGATTTGTTGCCAGGAACGCTCTACAAAGCGTTGGATGCCGGCTATGACGAGCTCCTCATCACCTTCCAGACCGGGACCTTCTATTATGACGACAGACTTTTATTGTTGGACGGATTGACCTTTCCTAAGGCTCAGATCCGCTTCGTCGGTAATGGGTCCACATTGACGGCCAAAGGAGAAGATTTCCGGAACGGAGATGCCATCAGCGCCCCGTTGGAAGCTCGGACAGGAGTCATCTGTCCTTCGGGAGACCTTTTTCTCTGGAGTGATGTATTCCAGGCCAATGGGAAAGTACAGGTCATAGACTCGGAAAAGAGGGCCTGCCGGCTCCGATGTAAGTCTCTCAAGAAGAATCAGGTGGCTGACCTTTCTTCCTGCTACATTTTGCTGACCGAGTGGTATTTGAGCAAGATGTTCAAAGTCACGAGAATCGAAGACGGGGCAGTCAGCTTCATCGCCGATGAAGACTTGGATTTCATCAATGCGGACTATTCTTACGCCCGGGTTTTTCCTCGCTTTAAACTCCTGAATACAAAACAAGCCCCATTTTACATCCAGAATGGAAGGGTGAAACTGTCTGATTCCCTCGATCAGGTACATGTTTGCCGCACGGGAAGACTCCTTTCCGCATACGGTGCCACGTTCAAATCCATTTCCTTTGAAGGTTTCAGGTTCCTTGGCAACCAGGACAACGTGTTTGCCTTGTTGGATTTTACCGAGACCCTCACGGAAGGCATTTCCATCTCCCACTGCGAGTTTTGCGGGATCCGGTCCAAACTGGTCCAAATCGCATACTCACCGGCATTTTCATTCTCCCATAACATCATTCGCGACTGCTATCGCAGCGGGGTTATTTCCCTGTATTCTGCCAAGACCCGCATTACGGACAATGTTTTTGACAATACCGGGCTCGCGACAAGCAATGATTTCTGCATCCAATGCGCTGGAGAAGACTACCTGATTGCTGACAATCGCATCTCTGACTTCGGATATGGTGGTATTTCCATTGGCCTACACTTTACCAAGAAGAAAACCTGCCCTATCACGGGAACCGTCAGAAATAACGAGCTTTGGTACACACCGGATTATTTTGCGTCCTATCCAAGTCATACGCTGATGGATTCCGGAGCCATATATGTCACGACCCAAAATGACCGTGCCATCATCCGGGACAATTACATCCATGATTATATTGGAATGAGGGATAACCGGGGTATCTTCCTGGATGACGGGGCTTCGCACGTCATTGTCATCAACAATACGGTCGAGCGGGTTCCCCATGGCTGGAGCATCGATTCCCGCCTGGTCAAAGAAGTCGAAACCATGCCCGATAGTCAAGTGGATCGAGTCAATGTGGGCAACCTGATCCATGGGAACCTCGTTGATGGAAAAATCCGTTTCGAAAAAAAATAAGCGACATGCCAGAATACTTCCATATCCCCTACGAGTTTTCGCGCGATAAGGCGCTGGAGCGGATCGACGCCTGCTGCGCGCGGCGGGACAAGTCCGGAGCGGCCTATGTCTGCGTGGCTGACGGCAACGTGCTGGTACAGGTGCACCGGAACCCGGAATACCGCGCGGTCGTGCAGGGAGCGATGTTCTCGATCTGCGACAGCTCCTGGGTGCCGCTCTATCTCAAGCGCCTGTACGGCTTCCAACCGGCCCAATACAGCGGCAGTGACATCTTCTGCGACCTGACCGGAGCCCAGAAGTATACGATGGCCTTCCTGGGCGCTTCCCAAGACGTGCTGGATGCCCTCAAGGGGGAATTGTCCAAGGTGGATCCGCGCACCGCGGACATGCTCTTCCTCGAACTCCCCTTCGCAAAAGCGGAAGACTTTGATTATGAAAGCATCGCCGCAACGGTCAACGCCGCCGCACCCGACATCGTCTGGGTGGCGCTCGGCGCACCGAAGCAGGAGTTCTTTGCCGCTCGTCTCGCTCCCCTGCTACAACGCGGCGTGGTCATCCCCGTCGGCGCCGTATTCAATTTCCGCGCGGGCCAAGGCATCAAGCGTGCCCCGGACTGGATGGTGAAAATGCACCTGGAGTTCTTGTACCGCCTCTTCAGCGAACCGCGTAAGCAGCTGCGACGCGTCGGACAGATCCTCCGTTACACTCCCGCTATCCTTAGAGAAGAGCGTGGCAGATCATAGCTGCCACGACGCCGTTTCGCCTGCCGCGATGAAGCGGGTCTCGGAGCGGCCATCCGGCCAGGAGACGCATATCTCCGAATCCGTGGCGGCTTGAACCTTCAGTAAAGCATCCTCTCTTGTGATCTCAGACAGCCGGCCGGTCGACGAAAGGACAGAAGGCCCACTTTCCCGACCGCCTAGGACGAAGGCTGAGGCACAATCTTCCGGACCCGAAAGCTGCAGCGGCAGCGTCACCCCTTCCTCCGTCAGGGAGAACGGGTGGTTCAATACGCCAAACACCTTAGAAGGATCAACCCGAACCGGCAGTTCGGCAGAATAAGCCTCACCGCTGAACGCAGTGACCAAGGCATATCCTGAAGCCGGATTGCGCTGCACATAAATCTCAGGCGTATCGTCCAGCGCCCCGGTCCGTTCCACCATCGACCCTCGCACATGGGGCAACACCTGCGAAGCCCGGTCAAAATAATACTTGACCCGGGCGCGTTGCTCCGGCGTCATCAGCGCCAGATTGCCCCAGATGCCATGACCGGCCGTCAGCGCGGTCGTAATATTGTAGTCCAAGGCATAGTCCGGATCCATGTCGTGGGGATAAACGGCATAAGTAAAGACCTCTTGCGGCATGAACTCCGCGTACTTGTTGATCACCGTACGCACGCTCCGTGTCCGGTATCGGGAATAATCGTTGTACCAGGAAGAACCGTTGTTGATGAAATAATACTTCCCCTCCTGCAGCGTCTGCAGACCGATCATGCAGCGCTCCGGTTCAGTCAAATCCAGCTCCACAACTACGCCCGGGCAATACTCCCGCAGTTCGCGCATCAGGCGCGTGACATAGAAGGGCAGCAGGTAATTGTAGCGGTCTGCCCGCTCCCGCGCCGAATACGAAACATCCCCATGACCCAGGCCTGGCAACGTGCTGCTAAATGTGTTCATCGCATCCCATTTGAAGAAGCGGAAGCCCTCGTCACAAAGCGCCTTCATATCGGCCAGCAGACAATCGTAATAGGGCCCTACCAAGTCATAAACCGGATTCTTCCACTGCGCGCGAAGCGGCTGGCCCGATACGTCCTTGACGATCCATTCCGGGTGCAAGCGCGTCCGCTCTGTCTTTGGCCCGGCGCCCGGCAACGACAGCCAGATGCCTGGCCGTATGCCCAGCGAATCCATGTAGGCAGCCAGCGCGTGCAAGCCCGAAGGGATGCGTGTCGGATTACATACCCAGTGCCCGAAAGTTTCGTGCCAGCCATCATCAATGACAAAGGTGTTCACGCCGCACTCCCATGCATACCGGATCTCCTCCCGCAGGCGTTCTTCCGTCATCACCCCGTACAGATCCTTGCCTTGGCGCTGCATTCCCCAGGAATTGTAATAAAAATCTGCCACACGCGATTCCGGATTCTCCGTGATCTTGGTCAGCAGATAATCCGAGATCGCTGCATTGACATCCGCGTCTGAGGGCAGGATGTTGAGCGTGGACCAGACAGTCTCATACCAGTCATCGGACGGGATTGCCTCCCCATCCAAATAGCCCCCATGCCGGATCCGGTTGCCCAGCCGAAGCGCGCCATCCGACTGGGACACAAAACTGGAGATAAACCAGAAATCATCGTCGGTCATGGTCATGATATCACCCTCGACCCCTTGGCTGTCATCATTCCCCGCCGCGGTTGTCTGACCTGGCTTATAATTGAAACTATGGTCCTGGGAAGCATGCTCATAGGAGCAAACCCACTGGCGCCGGGGCCCGGAAAGGATCAGGAAAGGCCCTTTGACTTCTTGTTCGGCCGCTCCGACGGTAAAGAGCGTGCTGTCGGTATGGAACATGTGGTGCTCCGGGAAAGCGTGCTTCTTGCGGAAAGTGCCAATCCGCAGTTCCTTCGCCTGGACGGTTCCGTCCTCGGCAAAAGCATAGACCGGGAACAACAAGTGATTGCTCCCATCCAGGTTAGTCAGATGCAAAGCGGCCCTCTTCGCAGACCGGAGCCGAAGCCGTTCCCGGACGAAAGTGCCTTCCGGGAAAAACTCCCGGTCCCACACCAGTCGCAATCCCTTCCAGGCTCCTCTGCCGCGGAAAGAGAAACTGACCACCGTCCCACCATTAACCAACGTCCTCTGCGTCTTTCCGGCATACCTCCATACAGGATCGGCTGATGTAACCTTCTGCCCTTCCAGACACAGTTCGAAAAGCGGAGCCTGCGCATCCGCCGTCATGCACTCCCCCGTTGTCTTATCTACAAATGAAGCTCCCATGAAGCGATGGCCCCGGAAGACCAAATCGGAACGGAACTCCCCATTCCCGACCGAAAGATATCTGGCCTGGATCGGTCCGGCGATGCAACCGGCCAGCAAGCAAAGCAACAAGATCTTTTTCATACCAAAAAGGGCCGGCCCTCATGGACCGACCCTATAAAGATAGTAAAAAATCTTAGAAGAGGAATGCCAGACCTGCGTACATCCGATTGCGGTTGACTTTGTCGTTGGAGTCTTTCGGAAGACGGTTGAACATGCCGAGGTCATAACCGACGGAAAGACGGATCTTGTCCATCAGCTCCAGACCGACACCGCCGCCGACGAGGACATCAAAACGATTCCAGCCTCTGTCTTTGTACAGATCGCTTCCTAGGGTAAAACCAGCAGCGCCACCCTCAACCTTTGCAGCCAAGCCATAGCTGAAGGTAGGACCGGCAAAGACCAGGACACGGATGGCATCGGCGAGATCTGCGCCGAAGTTCAGATGGACAGGGACATTGATATACTGCTCCTTGAAGTCACCGGAGAGGAGGCTGCCCAGCGTGTAGGTCTTGGACATCAGATACTCGAAGTTGACACCGGCGGAAAGGCCGAAGATGTCACCGACGGGAACATTGTACTCAAGCCCGGCATAGAATCCGTTCGAAGGAGCGGAATACTTACTGGTACCGGAACTCGTGGAGAAAGTCGACTTGGAGTTGACATAACCCGCGCCGATACTCATCTGTGCGAAAGCACTCGTACCTACCAGCATCAGAGATGCTACAAGGATAGAACTAAGAATTTTCTTCATTTTAATAATTTTTAAAACATACAAATATAGCAAAAATGGTAAAAAATACCATCGTAAGCTAATTTGTCTAAATCATACTGCAACAATAGTACCACGAGCCGATCAACGGCCGGCGTACATCGTCTCGTAGTACTTCTGATAGTCTCCAGAGGTCACATTGTCCAGCCAGTCCTGATGGTCCAGATACCAGCGGACGGTCTTTTCAATCCCTTCCTCGAACTGGAGAGAAGGTTCCCAGCCTAATTCTTTTTGGAGTTTGGACGAATCGATGGCATAACGCAAATCGTGACCGGCCCGGTCCGTGACAAAGGTGATCAGGTCCAGATCAGCACCTTCGGGACGATCCAGCAAGCGGTCCACTGTCGCAATCAGGACCTTGATCAGGTCAATGTTCTTCCACTCGTTGAAGCCACCGATATTATAGGTCTCAGCCACACGTCCCTCATGAAAGATCAGATCGATCGCGCGTGCATGATCCTCAACATATAGCCAGTCCCGCACATTCTCGCCCTTGCCATAGACCGGCAGCGGCTTGCGATGACGGATATTGTTGATAAACAACGGGATCAGTTTCTCCGGGAACTGGTAAGGACCGTAATTGTTGGAGCAATTGGTCACGACTACGGGCAGACCGTAGGTGTCGTGGAAAGCGCGGACAAAGTGGTCGGAAGAAGCTTTGGCGGCACTGTACGGACTATGCGGCTGATATTTCATATCCTCCGTGAAGAAGCGCTCCCCGTAAGCCAAATGGTGCTTGCCGGAAGAAGCTTTGGTCGAGAAGGGTGGCACTACGCCTTCTGGGCGGGTCATCTCCAGCGCGCCATAAACCTCGTCCGTACTGATATGGTAAAAACGCTTGCCATCATATTTCTCCGGGAGGGACTCCCACCACAGACGGGCGGCCTGCAGCAACGACAGCGTTCCCAAGACATTGGTTTTGGCGAAAGTGAACGGATCCTTGATACTGCGATCCACATGGCTCTCGGCGGCCAGGTGAATGATGCCATCGATGTGCTCCTCCTGCATCAAGGCATACATGGCATCGAAATCACAGATGTCCGCCTTGACAAAACGATAATTCGGCTGATCTTCAATGTCCTGCAGGTTGGCCAGGTTGCCGGCATAAGTCAATTTATCCACGTTGACAATCCGATAGTCCGGGTATTTCCGGACGAACAGGCGGACCACATGGGAACCGATGAAACCGGCACCGCCGGTGATGAGAATGCTGCGTTTGTATGCCATATCAATAAAGATCTATCATGTAATCAAATTCAAGCATCTCGGGGGAAACCTTCTCCCGAATACGGTCTTTTTCAGACAAAATCCGCTGCTCGGGCGGAATCCGCCAATCAATCCCCAAAGCTTCGTCGCAAAGCTGAATGCCGGCATCCGCCTCGGGATGGTAAAACTCGTCGCACTTGTACTGAAACACCGCCTCGTCCGACAAAACGGCAAAGCCGTGGGCAAAACCCCGCGGAATAAACATCTGGCGGTGATTCTCCTCCGTCAGCTCGACAGCGACATGCTGCAGGAAAGTCGGAGAGCCGCGCCGGATATCCACTGCCACATCCAGGACGGCACCCCGGACGCAACGGACCAGTTTGCTCTGCGAATAAGGAGGACGCTGATAATGCAAGCCGCGGACAACCCCGTAACAAGATTTGCTTTCATTGTCCTGGACGAAACGGATCGGGCGGACCTGCCGGTCGAAATCCCGCTGGGACCAGCTCTCGAAAAAATAGCCCCGGGCATCCCCGAACACCTTCGGTTCCAGGATCAAAACGCCCTCTATGTTGGTTTGAATGATGTTCATCAGTCCAAATTGCCCTGTCCCGTTGCTTTACATTCATCAATCACCTTGAGCAGGTACTGGCCATACTGATTCTTCAGCATCGGTTTCGCCAGCTCCCGCATCCGCTCCTCCGAAATCCAGCCTTTGCGATAAGCGATCCCTTCCAGGCAGGCAATCTTGAGGCCCTGGCGCTTCTCGATCACTTCCACGAAAGTAGAGGCTTCGGAGAGGCTGTCATGCGTGCCCGTATCCAGCCAGGCAAAGCCACGGCCCAAGGTCTGCACCTTCAACTCTCCGTCGGCGAGGAAACGCTGATTGACTGTCGTTATCTCCAGTTCTCCACGTGCGGAAGGCTTGATATGCTTGGCCACATCGACGACTTTGTTCGGGTAGAAATACAAGCCTACGACAGCATAGTTGGACTTCGGCTGGGCCGGCTTCTCCTCGATGCTGAGGCAATTGCCTTCTTTGTCAAACTCCGCCACGCCATAGCGCTGGGGATCATTCACCCAATACCCGAAGACCGTCGCCTTTCCTTCCTCTTCCGCCGTCCGGACCGCCTCCCGCAGCATCGGCGTAAAGCCGGCGCCATGGAAAATATTATCCCCCAGCACCAAGCAAGCGCTGTCATCACCGATAAACTCCTCCCCGATCAGGAAGGCCTGTGCCAAGCCATCCGGAGAAGGCTGTTCGGCATAGCTGAAAGACACGCCATAGTCACTCCCGTCCCCGAGCAGACGCCGGAACGCCGGCAGGTCCTGCGGCGTCGAGATGATCAGGATGTCGCGGATGCCAGCCAGCATCAAGGTCGAGATCGGGTAATATACCATCGGTTTGTCAAAGATCGGCAGCAATTGCTTGCTGACGCCCTTGGTAATCGGATAAAGACGGGTGCCAGAGCCACCCGCGAGAACGATGCCTTTCATATTATGAGAGCCTTTTGATACATTCTTTCAAAGAGTCGAGCCAATAAGGGATCTGCACGCCGAATGTTTCCTTGACCTTGGTCTTGTCCAGGACGGAATAGTGCGGCCGCGGGGCTTTGGAAGGAAACTCGTCGCTGTGGCAGGGACGGATGTCGCACGTGTGGCCGCTGAGCGAGGCGATGGCTTTGGCGAAATCGTACCACGAGATCACGCCCTCATTGGAGAAATGATAAACCCCGGTGCAATCCAGCCGGTCTTCGGCAATCACCTTCAGGATCATCTCCGCTAGGTCGGCCGCATAGGTCGGAGAACCCACTTGGTCAAACACGCATTTCATCTCCGGCTTCTCCGCCGTCAGGCGCTGGACCGTCTTGACAAAATTCTTCCCGTACGGGGAATATAGCCAGGCCGTGCGGAAAATCAAATACTTGCAGCCCGAATGACGGACCGCATCCTCCCCTTGTAACTTTGTCACGCCATAAACGCCCAACGGATGGGGTGTATCATCTTCCCGGTACGGGATCGAAGCGTCCCCATGGAACACATAGTCCGTGGAAATATGGATCATCGTGGCCCCCATTTCCTTGGCGACGGTCGCCAGGTAACCGGGAGCCGTATGGTTCAGCAGGGCGGCAAAGTCGATATCATCTTCGGCCTTGGCGACATCTGTATAAGCTGCGCAGTTGACGATGACATCCACATTCTCCGAACGGCAGACGATCCGGATGGCATCCAGGTTGGTGATATCCAGATAGACGGTCTCCCGTCCTGGGACCTCATTGACATCCGAGAAGATGAAATGGTGATCCATCCCTTCTGACAAGTTGCGGATCTCGGTCCCGAGCTGGCCGTTGGCGCCTGTGACAAGTATGTTCATTTCCCTTAGGTTCAAACACACAAATTTAACAAAATATACTTAATTTTGCATAACGATGGACGGACAGGCGCAAAAACCGACGATTTTCCTCTACACGGACGGAGCAGCCAGCGGCAATCCCGGCCCGGGTGGTTACGGGGTGGTGCTGACCTGTGCCGGACTGCGCAAAGAGATCTCGGGCGGATTTGCGCGGACGACCAACAACCGGATGGAGCTGCTCGCCGTGATCGTCGGCCTGGAAGCGATCCGCTGGGATCGGGCGCGGGTCGAGGTCTATAGCGACTCGACCTATGTCGTCAAAGCCCTCAACGAAGGCTGGCTGGACCGCTGGCTCGCCACGGGTTTCAAGAAAAAAAAGAATGCGGACCTGTGGCTGCGCTTCAACCCTCTGTACCGGCGGCACGACGTCCGTTTTCACTGGCTGAAGGGCCACGCCGGACATCCGGAGAACGAGCGCTGCGACCAGTTGGCCGTTGCGGCTTATAAGCAGCCGGACCTGCCGGAAGACAGCGGTTATAGCAGCGAAGGACAAGAAGAAACTTTATTTGAGCAATAATATGGCAAACGAAAGAAAACCGATCGTAGGCATCACCCAAGGCGATGGCAACGGCATCGGATATGAAGTGATCATCAAAGCCCTCTCGGACCCCCGTATCCTGGAGGCCTTCACACCGGTCATTTACGGTTCCTCCAAGATATTCGGCTTCTACAAGAAGCTCATCCATGAAATCGACACCCTGGATACCAACGTGATCCGCTCCGCCAAAGAGGCACATCCCAAGCGGATCAACATCGTCAACTGCCTGCCGGACAATGTCTTTGTAGAGCCCGGCCAGCCGACGCCGGAGTCCGCCAAAGCAGCGATGACCGCTCTCGAGTGGGCTGTCCGTGACATCAAGGAGGGCAGCATCGATGTCTTGGTGACGGCTCCGTTCAACAAGAAAGCCATGTCCCGGGAAGGATTCGGCTATGCCGGCCACACGGAGTATCTCCAGAATGCGTTCGGAGTCAAGGATATCACGATGTTCATGGTCAGTGACGCCCTGAAGGTCGGCGTCGTGACCGGGCACATCCCGTTGAAGGATGTCGCTTCCAGCATCACGGAGGAGAAGATCCTCAGTAAGTTGCGGCTGATGAAGGCTTCTTTGGAACGGGACTTCGGCATCGACAATCCCAAGATCGCCGTACTCAGTCTCAATCCGCACAGCGGAGATGGCGGACTGCTCGGAGACGAGGAACAGGCCATCATTATCCCGGCAGTCCAGAAGGCGCAGGATGAAGGGATCCTGGCGTATGGTCCATTCTCGCCGGACGGCTATTTCGGGGTGCGGGAGTACAGCCTGTTCGATGCGACCCTTGCCATGTATCATGACCAGGGCCTGGAACCGTTCAAGGCGATCTCGTTCGAGGACGGAGTTAATTTCACGGCCGGGCTTCCGATCGTACGGACTTCGCCGGACCACGGTACGGCATACGCAATGGCGGGGCGGGATGAGGCGGACCCGAGTTCGATGCGTTCTTCTATTTACCGGGCAATCGATATTTTCCGGAAACGGAAAGCGTATGACGCGCTGCAGGCGGGGAAGATGCCGCGTCGCGAGGGCGATGATGCCCGTCTTGAGCGCCGCAGCTCCAAGCCCCAGATCGCCTAAGGCATTCGCCTATTTCTGAGCCAGGACAGCCTTTACCGCAGGCTCCAGACGATCGTATTCATAGCCCCGCTGAAGCGCAAACTTCAAAAGCTTCAGCCGGATCTCTGAATCCCCTTTCAGCGTCCTCGCCTTCGCCTCCAAAACCGACCGCAAACGAGCATCCGCCTTCTCCTCATCCACCGCGCCCAACGCCGCCTCGATCACATCCCCAGCAATCCCCTTCCCACGAAGTTGGAACCGGATCTTAACCGGCCCCCAGCCATCCAGGCACGCCTTATCCCGCGCGAAAGCCGTCGCATAACGGAGATCATCCACGAAACGATCCTTGACCAACGAAGCGACCAGCTCAGCAGCCGCCTCCTCATCCCCATCCAGGCCCTTCAAAGCCTTCTTGTACATCTCCGAGCTGCAATACTCTTTCCGTGCGCAAAGCGTCTGCAGCGACGAGAGCAGCTTCGCATCCTTAGAAATCATAGCCGAAACTGATGTAAGCACCTACATTCTTGGTCAAATCATTCCAGCGCACATCCAGCCGAAGCGGACCGGCAATCGTGCTGTAGCCGATCTCGATACAGGCACCCAGCACCAATTTGTTCTGGAAATCCAGCATGCCCTTCAGCGTGTCTTCGCTCTTGAAAGCACCCGCCTCGAAAGTAGTGAATAGGTTCTTGCCGAAACGAAGGCGCAGGGCGGCGTCCGCTGTAGCCAAGTAGTTATCCACCAGCATCATGCCGCCGAATCCGCAGAACGGGATCTGCTGATCGATGTAGCGGCCCGCCATCGTACCGCCGATGAAATTCTTGAGCGGCAAGTTGGACATATCCTCCTCTTCGCCGTTCAGCACGGCACGCCCGCTGACGCCCAGCAGCAACGATACATGCCGGCCAAAAGGTATGGCGCTGCGGAAGTGGGCCGAGGCCAGGTGCTCCGGCTTGAAGGCTGCCTCCCCCAACTTGGAGAACACCCATTCGTAATCCACCTGGAAGTCTATGCCCCGACTCGGGAAATAGGAATTGTCAAAGGTATAAGTCCGACCGGAAGCAAAAGCCGAGAGGTAATCCCCGCCCAGTCCGGCCAGGGAAGCCGCTGACGAAGGCTCCTCAAGGTTGGACATCCAACTGGTCGTCCGAATGAACTTATTGCGGGCACCGACATTGAAGTCCATGTGGGTCCAGTGCATGTTGGAGAAATAAGCCTCTTCCTGGTGGCTCCAATACTTCAGCCGATACAGCGCTTCATCCGCCGTCACATCCGCCGTATGGCGGCTGACTTTGGCATCCAGGTTGAAGGTCGGCGTCCGGAACCCATCGAAGGAGAAATGCGCCTGTGCGTAGCTGTTCATACCCAGTTTGCCAGTCAGGTCCAACTTGGGACCGGAGATCCGGTGGGCGTTCAGCCCGACATTAAGGATCACATCCACAAGCGTCTCATTATCCGCGCGATAGCCGAAACCCAGCTGATGGACCGGACGACGCTGACAGCGGAACAACAAGCGATACGGCTGATCTGAGCCCAGCAACTTGTACGTGACGGATTCGAAAGAGCCGGTCGCAAAAATCATCGCAACCGCCTTGTCGATCTCTGCCCGACCGATCCGGTCTCCTGCCCGGAATTTCAGCTTCTTGGAAAGGAAACGAGAATCCTTATCCGTCATCCCCTCAAACTCGATGCTGGAGATCTGGATCTTTTCCTGTGCGATATCATCCGCGGGGCGATTCTTCAGCGTCGTATGGGAATCCGGCATCATGGCCTTCAAATCCTTCAGCGAATTCGCTTGACGGACGGCGGCATCATAGCCTCTCTTGACGATGGTGCGTACGCTCTTGGAATCGAAACTAAGCATGTTGAACTCATGCAGGTCCGGTTTGATGAAGACATCCGTATTGTCCACATTCTTGCTGAAGGCCTCTCGTCCCAGCATGTCGATAAAAGTCCAGAGGATATCCGCAATGTTGTTGATCTCCTCATAGGTCATGTCCTTATCGGAAAGATCCACACCGATGATGTAGTCGGCCCCCATCTCCCGGGCGATGTCCGTCGGGAAATTGTTGCGGGTACCGCCGTCGACCAGGATCATTCCGCCCGTTCGTACCGGATCAAACAGGCCCGGGATCGACATCGTGGAACGCAGAGCCTCGGTGATCGAGCCGGAGGTCCAGTTCTTGGCCTTGCAACTGACCATGTCCGACGCCACACAACAGAACGGGATCGGCAGATCCAGGAAACTGATTGAATCCTGATATCCGGCAGACAAGGAACTGAAAATATTATTGACGTTCAAGCCGTTGATGTAACCGGCAGGCAGACTTCGGGCAATGTTGTTGATCGGGATGTCCACCTGCTGCTCTTCATCGTGGCGCATCCCGCTCCGGGCCGCGCCGCCGGCAGTTTTTTTCTTTTTCGTGGATACGGGATCCTGGCCCGTATCCTGCCCGATCATGGCCTCAAAGACATCTTTCGAGTAATGGAACGGAATCGACAGCATGTACTTGTCCTTGTACTGTTTGGTCGCGTAGGACAAGTAATCCTGCGGCACGGCGTCACTGAGTGCCAGGTTCCAGTCCATGTGGGTGACCAGCGAGTCCAGGTAGTTCACGTCATAGCCCAGCGCATACAAGCCGCCGACCAGGCCACCCATGCTGGTTCCGAGGACCACGTCCACGGGGATCTGCTGCTCCTCCAAATAACGCAATACTCCGACATGCGCCGCACCCTTGGCCCCGCCGCCGCTGAGGACAAGTGCCACCGTGGGACGATGCTCTGTCCGGCGGATCCGGTCCATCTTCTGCCGCATCTTGGCAAAGGCGGCCGCATCTTCTTCGGGGGTCAGGCTGGCCGTAGCCAGCTGGGCGGAAGCGCTAAACGGCAGCAACAGCGCCCACGCGGCTGCCAGCATCCATTTCATCGTTTTCTTGCTCATCGTCTCATCCTTTGTTGTGGGTTTTACCGGCCAACAGGCCGCAAGCTGCCAGGATGTCTTCGCCCCGTGAAGAGCGAATGGTGGTGGTCACGCCGTGGGCGGAAAGCCGGTCACGGAAACGCTCCATCACGACATCCGGCGAAGTCTCATAGGGAAAATCCGGGATCTTGTGGAACCGGATGAGGTTGACCCGGCACTCCAGGCCGGAAAACAGGCGCACAAGCGCATCTGCGTGGCGTTTGTCATCATTGAAGCCCGCAAACATCGTATATTCGAAACTTACACGGCGCTGGCCGGTGAAGTCATATTGCCGGATCAGGTCGACCACATCCCGCAGCGGCCAAGCACGCTGGACGGGCATCATCGACTCCCGCTCCTCCGGGAAGGGGTTGTGGACGCTGACCGCCAGGTGGCACTTGCACTCGTCCAGGTAGCGCCGCAACATCGGCAGCACGCCGATGGTGGAGAGCGTGATGCGTTTCGGGCTCCAGGCGAAACCCCAATCCGCTGTCAAAACCTCGATGGCACGCATCACGTTTTCGTAATTGTCCAGCGGCTCCCCCATCCCCATGAAGACGGCGTTGGTCAATTCGGTGCTTTCGGGGATCGCCACGAACTGATTGAGGATCTGCGCCACACTCAGATGGCCATGAAAGCCCTGACGTCCGGTCATGCAGAAACGACAGCCCATCTTGCAGCCGGCTTGCGAAGAAACGCAAAGGGTCTTGCGCTCCGCATCCGGGATCACGACCGCTTCCACGGCAGACGCTTCCATTTCCCCGCCCACCGGGCAAGAGACAGGAAACAAGTATTTCCGTGTCCCGTCCACGGAGGTCAGCACCTCCGCCGGCGGGGTGAAGCCCAGGTCAAATAATCTGGCCAAGCGCTCCCGGCCCGCCTTGGAAATATCCGTCATCTCTTCGAACGACTGCGCCCTCCGCACATAGAGCCAACGCGCAAGCTGCTTCCCCGCAAAAGCAGGCAGTCCGGCGGCCAGCGCGATTTCCTTCAGCTCCGAAGGGGTTTTTCCAAGCAGACATACTTTCATACCACAAAAATAATGAAAAATAATGCAAGAATGCAGTGTTTTTGATTATCTTTGCTTACCTGCGCCGCAAGGTAGGCGCAGCACCACAAACCTATAAACAAAATCATTATGGCTAAAGAAGTTGAAGGACAGGCCTCCGAAATCAACGCCGCCAAACTAAAGGCGTTGCAGGCCACGATCGACAAGATTGAGAAAGATTATGGGAAAGGGACGATCATGAAGTTGGGAGATCAGCCACAATGGGATGTACAGGTCATTCCGAGCGGATCCGTGGCTTTGGACCACGCCCTCGGCATCGGCGGATACCCCCGGGGAAGGATCATTGAGATCTATGGACCCGAGTCCAGCGGTAAAACCACCCTGGCGATCCATGCCATCGCCCAAGCCCAGAAACTTGGCGGCATTGCCGCCATGATCGACGCAGAGCATGCGTTCGACCGCAGTTATGCCAAGGCCCTTGGCGTCAACCTTGAGACCCTGCTGATCTCGCAGCCTGACAATGGGGAGCAAGCCCTGGAGATTGCGGACAATCTGATCCGCTCCGGTGCGATCGATATCGTCGTGATCGACTCCGTCGCGGCCCTTACGCCGAAGGCAGAGATCGAAGGCGAGATGGGAGACAACAAAGTCGGTCTCCAGGCCCGCCTGATGAGCCAGGCTTTGCGCAAGCTCACGGCCAATATTTCCAAGACCAATACCTGCTGCATTTTCATCAATCAGCTCCGGGAAAAGATCGGCATCATGTTCGGCAATCCCGAAACCACGACGGGCGGTAATGCGCTCAAGTTTTACGCTTCCGTCCGCATCGATGTGCGCCGCACGACCCAGATCAAGGATGGCGAGGAAGCCCTGGGCAACCGCACCCGTGTCAAGGTGGTCAAGAACAAAATGGCCCCGCCGTTCAAGAAGGCCGAGTTTGATATCGTCTTCGGCGAAGGCATCTCGCATGTCGGCGAGATTATCGACCTGGGCGTCGAGTATGAGATCATCAAGAAAAGCGGCAGTTGGTTCAGCTACAATGGCGAAAAACTTGCCCAAGGCCGCGAAGCGGTCAAACAACTCCTCACGGACAACCCCGAACTCTGCGACGAGATCGAAGCCAAGATCCGGGAGGAACTTTCCAAGATCAAAGACTGACTATGAGTAAAATCATCCTGACAGGCGACCGGCCCACCGGTCGCCTTCATATCGGCCATTACGTCGGATCGCTGCGGCGCCGCGTCGAGCTGCAGGACAGCGGCCTTTTCGACCAGATCTTCATCATGATCGCCGACGCTCAGGCGCTCACCGACAATGCGGACAACCCCGAAAAGGTGCGTCAGAACATTATTGAGGTGGCCCTTGACTACATGTCCTGCGGCCTGGATCCGGAAAAATCCGTTTTATTCATCCAGTCGCAAGTCAGCGAGTTGACCGAGCTCACGTTCTTCTACCAGAACCTTGTGACGGTACAGCGGCTGCAGCGCAACCCGACCGTCAAGGCGGAACTCCAGTGGCGGGGATTCTCCGAAACCACGGACGGGGCCGACAACAAAGCCGGGACCCCGGTCGGTTTTTTCTGCTACCCCATCAGCCAGGCGGCCGACATCACGGCTTTCAAGGCGACGACCGTCCCCGTCGGCGAGGATCAGGAGCCGATGATCGAACAGACGCGCGAAATCGTCCGGAAGTTCAACGCCACCTACGGTCCGACTTTGATCGAGCCGGAGATCATGCTCCCGGACAATGCGGCTTGCCTGCGCCTCCCGGGCACCGACGGCAAGGCCAAGATGTCCAAGTCCCTGGGCAACTGCATCTACTTGTCAGACAGCGAAGAGGAGCTTCGCGCCAAGGTCCGGGGGATGTACACGGATCCGCTCCATCTGCAGGTTTCCGACCCGGGTCACGTGGAGGGCAATCCGGTCTTCACCTATCTGGATGCGTTCTGCAAGCCGGAGCATTTCGAGCGTTTCGGCGACTGCTTCCATGGGAAGAAGGTGAGTTTCGACTTCCATAGCCTGGATGAGGTGAAGGCACAGTATCGTGCCGGCGGGCTGGGAGATATGATGATCAAGAACTTCCTCTTCGAAGTCCTGAATGACACCTTGGCTCCAATCCGGGCCCGGCGCAAGGAGCTGGAGAAGGATCTTCCTTACGTCTATGAGGTGTTGCGCAAGGGCAGCGAGAGGGCGCGCGCAGTTGCCGCCCAGACCCTTGCTGAAGTGAAGCGCGCTATGCGGATCAATTACTTCGATCCCGGCGTCCTGGAAGAACTCATCGCCCAGCAGCAGGAGCGCTTCCAATAACGCCCTGCAGCGCAGAGACTCCTATCTATCATTCGGAGGGTTCGCAGGCACGCCGAACCGGATAGCGGCGACTGTGAGAGATATTCAGGCTGCATGCTGCCTCCGGGCTGCCGGCCTGAGCCCCGAAAAGGATCTGGTACGATCCCTTGGCAAGATCCCAACAGGAGCGGGCTGCATCAAACGAAGAAAGATCCCGGATCGGGAAGCTGAAGGAGAGGGTTTCACTCTCTCCCGGAGAGAGGAGACGGGTCTTGGCAAAGTCCCGCAACTCGCAAGAGGGTTTGTCCGTGAAACCGCCCTTCGGCGCTGCGACATAGAGTCCCACCGCCTCCTTGCCGGCGACGGTACCCGTGTTGGTCACGCGCACCTCAGCGACAATCTGGTCGCCGCGTACACGTACGGATGCACCCGAATAAGTAAAAGCCGTGTAACTCAGTCCGTAGCCAAAAGGGTAGGAAACCGCTTTGTCCCGAGTCAGGAAATAACGATACCCGACATAGATTCCCTCCGGGTATTCCGTGTAGGAAACGTTTTTTTTCAGTTCGCCGCGGCCATCTGGATAGATCCAACTCGTATTGGAACGATCGCTGACAAAGTTATAAGGGAAATCCTCTGCACCCGGCCAGTCGAAATAGTCCAGCGGGAAGGTCATCGGCAGGCGACCGGACGGATTGACCCGTCCGGTCAGGACATCGGCGATGGCATGACCGCCTTCTTCGCCGGGAAGCCAGGCGCAAAGGATGGCGTCCGGAAGATCCTTCCAGGAAGCCGTCTCAACCTGGCCGCAGATATTCAGGACCACAACGACCTTCTTGCCGGCGGCATGGTATATTTCGCAGACTTGCCGGAGGAGTTGCACCTCGCTAGGCTGAAGTTCAAAATCCGCGCTTTCGATCCGGTCCCGCGCCTCCCCGGATGTCCGTCCCAGCGTAATGACGGCAACATCCGTCTCTTTCTCGGCACGGACGATACAAGCATTCGAGAGTTCCAACTCCGGAATCTGGGCCTTCCCGACATGAACCGGAACTATATGGTTGAGAGCCACCTCTACCTCCGCATACGGGGCATAACTCTGATACAGCCGGCCCAGGAGCGGATCCAGCTCGAATCCGGCCTCCTCTAAAGCGTCCGAAAGATGGACGACAGGAGGGCAGGAGACATAAGCCGCTCCGTTCCCTCCAGGGATCAGATCGTAAGAGTGAACGCCAAAGACACCTGCCCGGCAGGGATGCAGCGGCAAGGTTCCCGCATCGTTCTTCAGCAAGACCATCCCTTCTGCCGCCTGTTCCCGAACCAAAGTGGCATGTGCTTCCAGGTCTGGTTTCAACGAAGCCTTGTGCCCCCGGAAAGCGGGCGTTTTCACGATCAGGCTCAAGACCTGCGTCACCGCGCGATCCAGATCCGCCATCAGTAGAGTCCCTGACTCCAGAGATGCGAGGATGTGCTCAGTCTGCGCCTTTTCCCCGCCCATAAACAGGTCAATGCCCGCATGCAGTTGCAACGGTGTGTTTCGCTTCCCCGTCCAGTCCGTCACAACAAGCCCGAGGTAGCCGAAATCATCGCGCAGGATCTTTGTCAGCAAGTCGTGGCTCTCCTGGGTATATTCGCCGTTCAATCGGTTGTAGGAAGCCATCACGGTCCAAGGTTCCGACTCTCGCAGGGCGATCTCGAATCCTCTGAGATACAATTCCCGTAGCGTACGGGTATCCAACCTCGAATCTCCGAACAAGCGGTTGGTCTCTTGGCTGTTGGCCGCGAAATGTTTGGCGGAAGTACCGACTCCCGTGGCCTGCAAGCCATTGATATAGGCGGCCGCGATCTTTCCGGACAAGACTGGATCTTCCGAAAAATATTCGAAATTGCGCCCGTTCAAGGGATTCCGCAGCAGGTTCATGCCAGGCCCGAGCATCACGTCAGCACCGAAGCTGAGTGCCTCCTGCCCGATCCCGCGTCCGATCGCGGCAGCTACCTCGCGGTCCCAGGAGGCTGCCGTCAGGATTCCGGAAGGAAAACAGGTCGCGAAGTGAACCGGGCCCAGCCCGTCCTGCCAATCGGGCTCCAGCCGGACGCCGGTCGGCCCGTCCATCAGGACGATCGAAGGGATTCCGTATTTCGGCATGGGATAAGTCAGTCCCCCGGTCCCGGGCAGGCCGGGATCATAAGCGGGGCAACCCTTGTTGAAACCCACCACCAGACAAGCCTTCTCCTCCGGGCTCATGGCTCGGACGATCTCGGGGATGTTATCCTTCGTCAAAAAGGGCTGTGCAAAAAGGCTGGCAGCACAGAACAGACCGGCTGCCAGAACGAATATCCTTATCATGTCCGTGAATTTCAGCGTCCAGTCTCCGTGTTTTTGAAAGGGTCGAAGGGTTTGCCGCCGGCCAGGATCTCCTGCTTCTTTTCATCGAAGGTTACCTTCTCGCCGGAGCGCACTGCTGCGTTTGTCATCATCGTCGCGATCGAATGATTATATCCCGCCTGTACCGGCGCATTCGTCTCCTTTCGATTCCGTACGCACTCCATCCAATTGCGCATGTGCAAACTCGTCATCGGATCACCGCCCGTATTGGCCGCCGTCTCCACCCGGATCGAAGGCAACTTGAACGTCTCCAGCAGATTGGCCGACATGCCCATTGCCTTCGCATCCCGCTCCTTCATACCACCCGCCGAAGTCACCTCGTTGGTATCCAGGTTGAGCGTACCGCCGTTCGAGAAATAGAGCTCCTTCACGCCTCCCGCACTGTTGGTGAAGCGAGAGGTATATTGGACCTGGAATCCCTCGTCGGAGCCCTCCGGGCCGTAATCCATCACTGCGGTCAAAGTGTCGTAGTTGCGACGGCCATCCTTCCACAGATAAATCCCGCCGTTGGCCGCAACGCTACGCGGATGACTCAGGCCCGTAAACCAGTGGACTGTATCGATCTGGTGGGACATCCACTGTCCCGGAATGCCAGAAGAATAGGGCCAGAACAGTCTGTATTCCAAGTATTTGCGTGGATCCCACGGCTCATAGGGACGATTGCAAAGGAAACGCTTCCAATCCGTATCTTCCTCGCGACACTCCGCCACCAGTTCCGGACGACGCCAACGACCGGGCTGGTTCACGTTCCAACTCATCTCCACCATCACGATAGGGCCGAACTTGCCGGACTGGATGTAGTCGTACGCCGCCTGGTAATTGGGGGCAGAACGGCGCTGTGAACCGATCTGGATGATCCGTTTGGACTTCTGCGCGATCTTGAGGGCCTTACGCGCATCCTCCATCGTCTCGGCAAACGGCTTCTCGCAATAGGCGTCGCATCCGGCCTTGACGGCCTCGATCAGATGGGTCGCATGCTGGAAGTCAGCCGTTGAAATAATCACCGCATCACACATCTTGGAGTCATAGAGTTCCTCATTATTGCGGAAGGTCTTGATCTCCTTGTTGTAGTTCTGCCTGAAGTACGCGACCGCCTCTTCCCGACGGCGCTTCCAGATATCAGATACGGCAACGATCTCGAAACCCAGTTCCTCGGCATGGTTCATGAACGAAGGGATCAGCGATCCGCGACAACGGTCGGAAAAGCCGACAATACCCACTTTGACGATATCATTCGCCTTTTTGGAACGGGCATACAACTGGGCGTCCAGGGACAAACCACCCAGCACCAGGCCACCTGTGCCCAGCAGGCTGGTTTTGAGAAATTCTCTTCGGGTCTGCATAAGTCTTTTATTTTATGGCATTGATCTGTTCTTTCATCACGCGCACGGCCTCGGGCAGCTGCACGTTGACATCGCCCCAGTGGCATTCCAGGGAGATGCGGCCCTTGTACTGGATCTGCTTGAGGGCCTTGAAATACGGAGTAAAGTCATCCCCGTCCACGCCGGGCGCCGTACGGTTCTTACACTCGGCAATATGGCAGTGGACCAATTTGTCCGCTGCAGCAATGATCGCGTCCGGGCTTTCCCCCTCTCGCGCCATGTGGAAGAAGTCAGCAATCACACAGATATTGGGACTGCCCGCCATACGAGCCATCTCAGCACCCTCCGACACGGTATTGATGAAATTCGTCTCCGAGGCCTGGAGCGGTTCGATGGCCACGATGACACCATACTTCTCGGCCGTCGGTGCCATCCCCCTCAGCAGCGAAAGGAACTGGCCCTCCGCCTCTTCCCGCGGAAAGCCTTCAGGAATGGTCCGGGAACGGCTACTGCCCAACACCAGAATTTCCAGGCCCGCTTCCGCCGCACGGCGAATCGCTGTCTGCCCATAACGGATTGCCCGCTCCAGATCGGCTTCCGGCCCTACGACCAGGATCTCTCTCGGGAAAAAGCCATTGGCAGAATAGATCGGAAGCCCCAACGAATCAGCGGCTTGACGCTGCGCGGCAAAGGCTTCCTCGTCCTGTTCCGGAACCAGGAAAGAGGAGACATTCGCCTCCAGATAGTCCAGGCCGCAAGCCACGGCGGCCGGGGCGCGGTTGAGACCGCAGATACCGATATGCTCATCCAGTTGGAAAGAATACGGCTCCGAACAAGCCGGCACAAGTAGCAGGATACCGAGCAAAAGAAGGAATCGGGTGAATAATTTATGCATGAAAATCAAGGGATTATAGCTTAAGGTTGTTTTACAAATATAATAACTTATCAGAAAAAATACTATTTTTAGACCGATGAAACTACGACTCCCCTTCCTCCGTTTGCTGCTCCCGGCTACGCTCCTGCTGGCCGCATGTTCAGCCTTCCCTTCCCGGCCGGCTCCCATCCGGCCCGAAGGGCTTCCCTTCGAGATGGGCCCCATCCTCCAACCGGCCATCCCGGACCGAACCCTCTCCCTGACCGAAACAGGCGGCGTGGGAGACGGAACCACGCTCAATACCGAGGCGTTTGCGCAGGCCATCTCCCAACTGGAGCGGAAAGGTGGCGGCCATTTGATCGTCCCTGCCGGAGTTTGGCTGAGCGGCCCGATCGAACTGCGGAGTCGGATTGATCTGCACTTGGAGCGGGGCGCCGTGCTGCGATTCAGTACAGACAAGTCCCTCTATCCGATCATTCGCACCTCCTACGAAGGGCGGGAGGGCGTATTCCGCTGCCAGTCCCCGATCTGGGCGGAGAACGCCCATGACCTCAGTATCAGCGGTGAAGGCATCATCGACGGGAACGGAAGTGCCTGGCGGAGAGTGATGCGAAAACGGGTTGCCCCGATGCTTTGGGACCGGTTATTGGCGGAAGGACGGCCGCTGGGAGCCAGCGAAGACCGCTGCTATCCCGATTCTTCCTACTGGGAAGCAGCGGAAAATGAACTGACTTATCCCGGCTTTACCGAGCCGATGGCGGCGCGATACAAGAGCGTCCTGCGCCCGGTCATGATCGCCCTTCGGGGCTGCTCGACCATCCGGCTGGACGGCTGTTCTTTTCGGGAATCACCGGCTTGGTGTATCCATGCCCTTCAATGTAAAGACCTGACCGTCAGCGGAATCTCAGTTTATAACCCCGCCTGGGCGGAGAATGGTGACGGGATCGATCTCGAATCTTGCGAGCGGGTGCTAGTCGAAGATGCTGTCTTTGACTGCGGAGATGATGCCATCTGCCTGAAATCCGGGCGAGATGCAGATGGACGCCGGAGAGCCCAGCCTTGCCGGCAGGTCGTCGTCCGCCGCTGCACCGTGTACAACGGCCATGGCGGTTTTGTCATCGGCAGCGAAATGAGCGGCGGCGTAGAGCAAGTCAGCGTCAGCGACTGCTTCTTCCAGGGGACTGAAACGGGACTGCGTTTCAAGAGCCTGCGCGGCCGGGGCGGCCTCGTACAGGAGATTTATGTCAACGACGTCTGGATGGAAGGTATCCAGCGAGAGGCCTTGATCATCGACCTCTACTATTCTGATTGGAAAAACAGCACGTTGCCTTTGGCGGACTACCCTCCCCAGGAGCCTCAGGATATCGATGAGACCACGCCCCAGTTCAAAGACATCCGTTTCGAGCGCATCCGTTGCGACGGAGCCGGCCGTGCCGTGTGCATCAACGGCCTTCCCGAGATGCCGGTCCAAGGTATCGTCCTCAACGATTGTTCCTTCCGGGCAACCCGTGGCATCGAGATCTGTCGCGCCAGCGACATCAGCCTGCACGCCGTCTCCATACAAAACAACGTCGGCGATCCGATCTGGACCGCCGACGTCGAAAACCTTCAATCAGACCTCTAGAAAGAGAGGGCGATGCCAATGAAGTCGTCAGCCTTGAGGGCGGCGCCACCGATCAAGCCACCGTCGATATCGGGCTGAGCGAAGAGCTCCTTCGCATTGGAAGGCTTGCAGCTGCCGCCATACAGGATAGTCGTATCGTCCGCAACCTGGGCGCCGAAATGGCCGGCCAGGATCTGACGGATGCAAGCGTGGATTTCCTCCGCCTGCTCAGCCGTCGCGGTCTTTCCGGTACCGATGGCCCAAACGGGCTCATAAGCGACAACGATGGAAGCCATCTCATCCGCCGTGAACTGGAAGAGCACGTTCTCGATCTGGGTCTTGACCACCTCGAAATGGCGGCCGGCCTCCCGCTCATCCAGGTTCTCACCGACGCAAAGGATGACCTTCAAGCCGTTGGCCAGCGCAAGCTTGACCTTCTCGACCAGTTTCTCATCGGTCTCACCATAGTACTGACGGCGCTCGGAATGTCCCAGGATGGTCCACTGCGCACCGGTCGAAGCCACCATCGCGGCAGATACCTCACCCGTGTAAGCACCCTTCTCCTTGTCCGCACAGTTCTCCGCAGAGAGTTCAACCCGCGTACCCTTCACAACACCGGCAACCGGGCAGAGATGGGTGAACGGAGTAGCAACGATCAGACCGACGGAAGCCGGAACTTCAGCGGATTTGGCGACAACGGCCTCAGCGAGGGCGATACCTTCGGGAACGGTGGTATTCATTTTCCAGTTTCCCGCAACGATTTTCTTTCTCATAAATGCAATTATTATCGATAGTTAATATTTTTCGCGGCGCAAATTTACTACTTTTGCACAAGAAAATAAAGAATATGAAAACTTTCGTCAAAATGCTGATGATCACAGGTGCAGCGACGGTTGCAGCCGCTTGCGCACAGAGCGAAAAAGACTTCAAATATACCTTGGACAGCTTTGCCGACATCAAGGTGATGCGCTATCAAGTCCCGGGTTGGGATAGCCTGACCCTGCAACAAAAAGAATATGCCTATCATCTGAGCGAGGCGGCCAAATGGGGCCGGGATATCCTTTGGGACCAGAACTGCCGGATGAATCTTCCACTCCGCCACGCCCTGGAACAAATCCTGACTGCGTACAAGGGCGACCGGAACTGTCCGGAGTGGCAGGATTTCCTCGTCTATGCCAAACGGGTATTCTTCTCCAACGGGGTGCATCACCATTATGCCGAGGACAAATTCTTCCCGGCCTGCGAGCGCGGCTATTTCGCCTCTTTGCTGGATGCAGTCAACTATGCCGGCGACCCAGAAACACTCCTCGAGTTTGTCTATGGTGATGGCTTTCTGCAGCGCCGTTCCACTTCCCCGGACGGGGATATCATCGCCCTGTCCTCCGTCAACTATTACGACGGGGTGACGCGCGAGGAGGTAGAGGCCTATTATGCCGCACTGGCCGACCCGACGGACGAAACGCCCATTTCCTATGGCCTCAACACGAAGGTGGTCAAGGAAAACGGCCAGATCGTGGAAAAGCCCTGGAAATCAGGCGGCATCTACGGGCCAGCCATTGACAAGATCTGCGAGGAGTTGGAGAAAGCCACCGAAGTAGCCGAATCGGAGCTCCAGAAAGAATACATCGCCCTGCTGGTCCGATACTATCGCACCGGCGACCTCAAGGTCTGGGATGACTACAACATTGCCTGGGTCCGTGACACCCTCGGAAAAGTGGACTTCATCAACGGATTCATTGAAGATTATAACGACCCGCTCGGACGCAAGGGCACCTGGGAGGGCATGGTCAACATCCGGGATGAAGAAGCCTCCAAGCGCACCGAGATCCTGAGCGCCAACGCCCAATGGTTCGAGGACCACTCTCCGGTTGATCCCCGTTTCAAGAAAAAGGAATGCAAAGGCATCTCCGCAAAGGTGATCAACGCCGTCACGCTGGCCGGCGACAGTTATCCTTCCACCCCGATCGGCATCAACCTGCCCAATGCGGACTGGATCCGCAAAGAGCATGGATCCAAGTCCGTCACGATTGCCAACATCACCCACGCCTACGATCTGTCGGCGCAAGAACTGCCCAACAGTACCCTGGCCGAGTTCGCCTGGGACGAGGATGAGATCGCCTTGGCAAAAAAATATGGCGGCATCGCCGACGAAATCCACACGGACCTGCACGAATGCCTGGGCCACGGCTCCGGACAATTGCTACCGGGCGTTTCCACCACCGCCATGGGAGAGTACTCCTCCACCCTGGAAGAGGCCCGCGCCGACTTATTCGGCCTGTATTATGCTGCGGATCCGAAGTTGGTCGAGCTGGGCATTCTACCCTCTCCGGATGCTTACAAGGCGGAATACGCCAACTACATCCGTAACGGCTTGATGGTCCAGTTCAGCCGCGTCGAGCTCGGTCGGCCCAACACAGAAGCCCACATGCAGAACCGCAAACTCATCGCTGAGTGGTGCTATGAGAAGGGGGCAGCCGATAAGGTTATTGAGAAGCGCACCCGCGACGGCAAGACCTATTTCGTCGTCAACGATTTCGAGGCACTGCGGGGCCTGTTCGGCCAATTGCTGGCAGAAGTCCAGCGGATCAAGTCCGAAGGAGACTATGCCGCCGGTAAAGCGCTGGTCGAGACCTACGCCGTCCAGATCGACCCTGTCCTACATAAAGAGGTTCTGGAACGTCACGGCGCCCTGGGACTGAAACCCTATGGCGGCTTCATCAATCCCGACATCGTACCGGTCGTCAAAGGCGGCAAGACCGTGGACTACCGGCTGAAATACAACGACGACTATCTGGAGCAGATGCTCACTTATGGACGCCAGTACGCAACGTTGGATTAAGGATTATTCCTATTACCTACGTATGGAGCGGCAGATGTCGCCCCATACGGTGGCATCGTACTGTGCGGAGGTGCGTGATTTCTTCGAGCTTTCCGGTTCTACGCCGGCACAGGCCGGGCCGGAGACGGTGCTGGACTATTTTGCAGCCCGCGCAGAGATGGTGTCCAAGTGCACCCAGGCCCATATTCTTTCTTCCCTGCGGTCCTTCTTTGACTGGATGATCCTGGAGGGTGAGAGGAAGGACAATCCCTGTGACAGCGTGGATCCGCCGAAGTTGGGTCGCTACCTGCCGGCCGTGCTGTCGGAGGAGGAAGTGACGGCCATCTTGGACTCCGTCGAGTTGAAAGACTGGATGGGGCTGCGGGACCGGGCGATCCTGGAGGTCCTGTATGGTTGCGGGCTGCGGGTCTCCGAGGCGGTCGGGCTGCGGATATCCGATGTCTATCTGACGGAAGGCTTCGTACGGATCATCGGCAAAGGAGACAAGCAGCGCATCGTGCCGCTGGGAGAGCCGGCAGCAGAAGCGGTTACGAAGTATCTGGAGGTCCGGCCGGATCCGGCGGACAGTGCCTCGGAGGATATCTTGTTTCTCAATCGCTTCGGGCGGCCGCTGAGCCGGGTGTCGATGTTCAACCTGGTGAAGCAGCAGGCTCTGCTGGCCGGCGTCCGGAAGGAGATCTCGCCGCATACCTTCCGGCATAGTTTCGCCACGCATCTGATCGAGCATGGGGCGGACTTGCGGGCCGTGCAGGAGATGCTGGGCCATGAAAGCATCCTGACGACCGAGATCTACACCCACATCGATTCCTCCACCTGGCAGGCCGCCGTCCTGGAGCATCATCCGCGAAAACAAAGGTCATCTTAGATAAAAAAACAGGCGCTGATCCATTGATCAGCGCCTGTTATTAAAATAGCTTTGCCTTACTTGTAAGTGACTTTAACTCCTTTAATTCGAACCTGAGCATTTGCAGCATCAGCCTCAAAGGAAGTTGTACTGCCAGTCCAAGTGATCTTCAGTGTATTGCCATCCGCCTTCGCCGTCGATCCATCGGAGAGTTTCATATCCGAACAATAATTGCCGCCCGTGCAAGTCAATTCGACTGCAATGATTTCCTTGCCCGCTGCATTGATCGACAAATGGCTATTCTTATAAACCCTGATATGATCCGCTGAGGGCGCAACCGGATTGTTTGTTGACGTGGACTTGAAATAACCTATTGTCAGATCATCTACGGTAGTAGCAAATCCACTTCCATAAACCTTATTTTCCGCCGCTGCCCAAGTTTGATAATTCGATCCGAGCGCCAAAGTCACAGTCTCACCGGCACTGGCTAAAACATTGACAACGCAGGTGGCTTCTGCCGCAGCATAGAGGCCGGTGGCGGGAGCTGTGATCGTGATGGTTGCGGTTCCTTCGGCCAACGGAGTAACCAGGCCTTTGGCATTGACCCTGGCAACCGTCTCATCGCTGGACGCAAAGGTCAAAGTCGCACCGGAATTGGCATCTGCGCCCAAAGCGAGGGGGCTGTCACCAACGGAGAACGTCATCGCAGCCGGAGCGGTGATGACTGTTTCGATCTCACGGTCAAACTTGGCATTGGCGACCTCAAAAGTCGGAATTTGTCCACTGTTATCCTTCGTGTTATAAACGAATGCAAGTTGGATCATCTTCCCGCAGAAAGGGGTCAGATCGATAACCGAACTCATTTTCGCGAATTTGGGATCGTAATCAGGCATCTCCGGGATTTTGACCTTGGTCACCTCTTCACCATCAACGACTTCCAGATAAAGTTGGTCATTATAAGATGCCGGAGTACCATACCGCAGCATGAAATCAAATGACAGGACGGCTTGTTTCTCGGCGGTCAAATCGATCGGAGGAGAAACAAGACGGCTTTCAGCCGCATGGGCAACACCGCTGACGAAAGCACTCGCTTTAGCGACTTTATAACCCTTATCGATGGTCCAGACAAAGCTCAACTCATCCAGTTCGACATCATCGACGGTGAATGCGCCAAATTCTTTATCAAAAGGCTCCACATACGGAAGAGTCTTCGGGGTCACGATGTTGATCGGCGCCATCTTGACCAAGGTACTGCGCGGGAGATCCAGGCTCTCGGAGCCCTCGAGGACAAACTCCTTGCCCTCGTTGTAAGTAACGGTGAGGGTAAAACCTTCGACGTACTCTGCCGGAGGAACGACGACCCAGAAGAGGGTCTCCTCCGCGGAGAGTTGCACCGGTTTCTCACAAGTCACGGTAACGGTCTCGACGGCATCCTCTTCGCTGAAGGTCATTGTCGGTTCGCCATCCGGAGAAACAGTCACCTGAGCCGGACCGGCCAGCGGCTCGCCGGCGTTGGCACGCAGGGCGATCGACTCAACGGCTACATCGCCCGTCAGCCGGACTCCGATATATCCACCGACATTCTTGAATTTCAGCGTCTTATCCTCGGAAGCAGCAACCATCACATTGGCGCCGGAGCCGAAACTCTCCTCCGCATAGGCCTGCTCAGAGGGAAGAGTCACGGTGATCACCCCTTCCGCGTCGATTGTCGTCTCCTCGGAATAGGGATACACGCCATAGTTTAAAGGAACGGCGGCATAAAAATCGGACGAAGGCTTCGTAGTGCGGGCAAACTTGCCGCTTGCAACACCGCCCTCTCCCTTGAGCGCATAGGGACGGTTCTCCGTCGTCTGGAGGAATACGGAGATCTGGTCTCCAGTCTCCCACAGTACCTGTAGATCTGCATCGACAACAGTACGGGTACCGGAATTCTCAATTCCGGCAACCAGCTCTTCGTCGCCTGCAACCTGAGGGGTTTCCTTCGGCTCTGCAACGCAGGCCACAGCCAAAACTGCCATCAGGCCTAACAAAAATTTAGATTTACGCATGGTTTTAGTTTTTATGTGTTGGATGAAAATGATTCCCTACCAGCCATGCTCGCCGCCGTCAACAATCGGCTCATTACTACCATCCAGCAAGCACTGCTCCAGGTAAAACGGGATCTGTTGAATATCCGGCCGCAAGTATGATTCTTTTCTCAAATCCATTTCTACAAATTTAAAGAATCGGTCTCTTTTTTCAAAATGAATTTGGCTGGGACGAGCTATCAATCATCCGCCACACATCGCGCTAGTTTGGCTGCCATTTCCGGCTTCAAGATTCCAGCCTTTGCCAGATTCGCAACGCTCCATTCTGAGGCCGGACTCCCCTCCCGGAACAGGACAATCCCATGTGCTGCATACTTCCGGATATAAGGGTGCAGTTTCAAGGAATCCTCCGGCATCGTCCACAACGGATAGCGGTAGGGATGCGAAACCGTAATCAGATCCGCAATCGCATCATACTTCTCTCGGTCAAACTTCCAAAGGTCCATCAACTGCTCCGGGTAGGAGTAGCCACCCAATTCAGCTCGGTACGAGACCATTTTCCCAGCATAAAACGGGCCGATGCCCGGCAGGGCGTCAAAAGCCGCAGAATCTGCCGTATTCAAGTCCACCCGCGGGATACGGATATAGGGTTCCAAACGCTCATAGACAGAGTCTGCAACCACGAAAGAGCGGGCGAATTCCTCTTTGCGGCGGAAGCGGCCCCCTTTCTCCCGGTAGTGGATCAGGGCCTGTGCCTGCTTTTCACTGAAGCCCAGGCGGACAAAATCCTCCTCGCTGGCAGTATTGGGATTGAAGGGAAAAGACTCAACTTGCCGGGGAATGAAGTGCCGGCGCGTCTCGCGGGCCTCTTCAGAATGCTGACCCTCACGTCGGATCACGATTCGCCCAGATGCCCGGCTGTTTCCAGTGCCGGAAGAGGCGGTCTTGGATCCACCGCCTCCGACAACGACCGCGTGGGTATCCACAAAGCCGGGCTCGGCAGCAAGGATCTCCTCTGCCAAGGCCCGGTCCACGACAAAGACCGTATCCGGTCGGTCCCGGTGGGCGACGACTGCAGAGACGGAAGCCTTATAGACAAACAAGGCCGCTTGGTAACCGATGATCAGGAATACGAGCGCGATCGCGCCCACCTTGAAAGCAGCGGACGGTTTAGGGCCGTCCGGGTCCGGATGGTTTCTCATAATCTCTCTCCTCATGCGCTCTGCGACAGGCGGGAGCGCCTGCCACTACAATGACAATTTCGCCTTTCGGTTCGTGCTCCCGGAACCAGGCTGCGACCTCCGCCAGACTGCCCCGGCGGTGCTCTTCATGAATCTTGGAAATCTCACGGGCCACGGAGCAAGGGCGATCGGGGCCGAATACCTCAGCCAACTGCTCCAGCGTCTTGACCAGCCGGTAAGGAGACTCGTAGAACACCATCGTCCGCGTCTCCCCTTCAAGTGCCTTCAGTGCCGTCTGACGGCCTTTTTTCTGCGGGAGGAAACCCTCAAAGCAGAAACGGTCGCAAGGCAGCCCGGAAGACACGACCGCCGGGATGCAAGCCGTCGCTCCGGGCAAAGTCTGCACTTCAATCCCCTCCGCCGCGCAAGTCCGGACCAGCAGAAAGCCTGGATCGGAGATTCCCGGGGTCCCGGCATCGCTGACCAACGCGACGTCCAAGCCCGCCAGGATGCGCTCCTTGACGGCTTCCACGGTCTGGTGTTCATTGTATTTATGGTGGGACTGCAGTTTACCATGAATGTCGTAATGCTTCAGGAGAACGGAAGTCGTGCGCGTATCTTCCGCCAGGATCAGATCCGCCGCCTGCAACACTTTCACAGCCCGGAAGGTCATATCCTCCAGGTTGCCGACGGGCGTGGGTACAATATAAAGTTTCCCGGCCATTATCTGCCCAACTTGCGGCGGACGGCCATCATGAAACGATAGACGATCTCAGAATCGAGATTCCAGCCAGGATAGTTGCTCCGGATGAAAGCCTCTGCCTGATCCAGGGTCTCGTAGGAGTTGAACAGGGTGATGGTTGCCTGAAAAGCCTGGGCATCTCCCTTGAACAGGGAGTTGATAAACAGGATGCGGTCGTTGAGCGAGATGCCACTGATGATGTTACGCACGGGAGAGCCCGGAATATCGGTCCGCCAGGCGCACTTGTCCGCCATTACATCAATGACAGCCGGCTTGGGCTTGGGGGCCTCCACGACCGGGGCGACTGGAACCGGCTCCGGTTCGACCGCCTCCAAAACGGGCTCCTCCTGGGCGATGACTGCAGGGGCTTCCGGCTCCGCAACCGGCGCGACCGGCTCTTCGGGAAGAATATCTGACAAGTCCGTATCCAGTTCGGTGATATCAAACGACTCCGGTTCAGCAACCGCCGGTTCGGGCTCAACGACAGGGGGCTCCGGCTCCGCCTGTACCGGCTCAGGTGCCACTTGTACAGGGGCGGGCTGGGGCGCGACAGGATGGGCTGCCGGGGCAACGGCAGGCTCGTCCACCGGGGCCTCTTCTGCGTCATCAAAATCCATGAAGCCCTCCAACTCAGCAAGTTGCAACTCCACTTCGGCGATCTTTCCATTGATGACATCCAGCGCTTCCCGGATCTCGGACAAAATCTGCAATCCCGTCTTTTTCATAAAGCAAAACTTTTCTAAATTTGCACTAACTGCAAAAGTAAGGAAATGTTTTCAGAAAGTTTCAAAAAATCCGGCTGCATCGAAGTAATTTGCGGCTCCATGTTTTCCGGCAAGACCGAAGAACTGATCAGAAGGCTGAAAAGGGCGCAATTTGCCAACCAGAAGATAGAGATTTTCAAGCCCGTCATCGACAAGCGTTACTCGGATGAAGACGTCGTCTCGCACGATCTCCACAGCATCAAGTCGAAGCCCATTTCCTCCCCTGCCGAGATGCTTTCTGTCGCACCCGATACGCAAGTCGTCGGAATCGATGAGGCCCAGTTCTTTGATGAGAGCCTCGTGGATGCGGCCCAGGCCCTGGCCGACCGCGGGATCCGCGTGATCATCGCCGGATTGGATACAGACTATCTGGGAAAGCCTTTCGGCCCGATTCCCGCCTTGCTGGCCGTGGCGGAAGACGTTCAGAAAGTGCATGCCATTTGCGTGCGTTGCGGCGCCCTCGCCAACCATTCTCACCGGCTCTCCAAGAGCCATGAACTCGTCGTTTTGGGCGAAAAGGATATCTATGAGCCGCTTTGCAGGAATTGCTACAACGAAGCGGTAGCCGCTGAAAAAGCCTAATTCAGCAGTTTTATCACGACCGTGATCCGCTGCGCCTCGCACCAGAGCCAGACAGTGCCTCCGCCGTCGATATGCTCCACCTTGAAAGTCAGCGAATTGCGCGTGACAATGTCATCTGCCGTCGTCCATTGCAGCGTACCGGTTAAGATCTGGCCGTCTTCTCGCGGCAGTTCGGACATCTTCAGGAGGAAATAGTCAGACATCGTGTCCGAACCGGCCCGGAACTCCTTCCGGCCCCGGTTCAAGGCCATCTGAGAGGAGCCTGAAACATACGCATAGGTCACGACGCCTTTGACTTTAAGGCAAGGCTCCAGGATCTCAAAATCCGTCTTATCGAAACCATCCCGGTTGCAGCCTGTCATCAGCAGAAGGGCAGCAAACAGCAGGGTTCCCAGTATGCAATTGTTTCTCATTTGACACTCACCTCCCTGACAATGATATCTTGCGTCCCGTCTTGGTAATCGACGACAGCCTTCAGCGTGCCGGCAGACCGGATCTCATAGTAACCGTCCGCTCCCACCGTGATGGAACGTCCGTTCAAGGTCCAAGACACCCCGGTAGCCCCGGAAGCATTCATCACCCGGAGCGGGATTTTGTTCTTCATGGAGCTCGAGGCATTCCGCCGGGCAGAAGATCCCATGTGGATATAAGGAAGGCCTCCATATCGGGCCGTCGTGAAGTCCAAGGAGAAGGGATATTCCTCCTCGCCATCTATCAGATAACAGATCGTGAAGGAGTACTTCCGCCCCGGGTCCAGATCCTCGAGGGTCAACGCATATTTTCCAGACTCATACGGTTGGACATTGTATTCGAGCGTATCCCCAGTTGCACTGACACAGCGCACGAAAGAGGACAGGTCCTTACAGAAATCGACATCCGTATGCCAATTGAACAAAGCCGCATCCTGGAACACATCTTCCGAATCCAGGGAGATCGGTCCGTTGACCGTGAAACTGACGACTCCGGAAGTCTTCTTGATCCCAACCAGTGAGTAAGGAGAAGAAAGGCCGCTCCAGAACACAAAAGGCGGATCGGAGAGTGGAGAGAGCGAGGTCCGGGTGCTGTAAGGATAAAACACTTGTGTGATGGAAGAGGCATTGGGTAAGGCCTCGATCAGATCCGCGCAGGGATGGTCCGGCCGACAGTTCACTTCGTTGTACTCCCAGCGCTGGGCGGCCGTCAGATTCATTTCGAACTCTTCAGAATAGCCGGCATCCCGCTCGGAGCGATCCAGGTGATAGACCAGCAAGCCGCTTCCACCGATATACCGGTCCCACCCGGAGGAGGCGCGGCATTCGAAGAGGAAGTACTCCCCTTCCGTATCCGTATCCATGCGGAGCGCCCGTCGCTGAGAAGTCATCGGCTCCAGCGAGTACAATCCCGCCATCAGTTCTTCCGGTTCCAGCAGGCCCAGCATCTCCAACTCCACGGCTGTAAAGTTAGGCGGCGTCCGGCCGGAATTGTTGTAGTTGCCGCTGTCCATCAGCGAAAGCGTCCCCCACAAGCCGGCCTCCCGGCCACCGCTCTTCTCCGCATCCACGTCGTAGAAGTCCGGCAATCCGAGAATGTGGCTGAATTCGTGGCAAAAGGTCCCGATGCCGGTAAAATTCAGATCCGCATACCCCAGATTCATGAGCTCGGAAGACATGGCATAATTGGTCAGCCATTTCCCATCGAGTTGCAAACGGATCCCGGCACTGAGAAAATCCCAGGCGTGCGGCCAGATATGATCATCCGAAGCACCGCCGTCGGCCGGATTGCCGCCGGCATAAAAGACATAGATGAAGTCGTAAAGCGAAAAATCCACTTCATTGTCCGAAAGCAGGCAAGCCTCCGCCGCAGCCACCGACGCCCGCAAGTCATTGCCTTTTTCGTCATCTTCGCCATAATAAGCAAAGCCGTTCGACAGCGTAACCACGGGACCCAAGTCAAAGACAAACTCCCGTGCACCTTGGAACTGCGCATTGAAATAATCCAAAGCGCATCCAGTCGCATTGTCATAGTCATATCCCGGCTTCACCAGCAAGTCGGAGAAGAACTCCCTGGGGTACCGGAAGGCCAGATCGGGGAACTGGGCCAGGATCACGATGACCCGGCTTACGGGAATCTCCTCTTCGCTGCGGGTCCGCGGTGAGGCCGGCTGGATCGGAGCCAGCCGCATCCTGCGACGCGCGCCAGAAGGAAGGTTCAGACGGGAAGGTAAGGTCCGGCTCAAGGCTCGGGCCGTCTCCGAACCGGGAGCCTCCACGGCAAATCCGGAACTCACCCAACGCCCGCGGTCATCTGCGCGCGCATAGCACAGATTGCCGCTCACCTCATCCAAGACCAGGGCACAGCCGTCGACCGACCGCATCTCATGCCCGAACTCATCTCCCCGGATGACATACTTCACCAGCGTACCGTCTGCCTGCCGGTGCTGCAGCACGCCCGGCCGAGCCGGGACCGCTCCCAACCGGAGGACGGTCAAGAACAGGAAGGTCAGGTATAGGCAGATACGTTTCAAGGGTGGAAGGAGTCTTACATTTTCAGCAGCTCTTCGATATGCTCCGCATAATCGAGCGAAGTATCCAGGTAGAATACTATCTCGGGAACGATCCGCAGTTGCTTGCCAACCTTGCGGCCGAGCTCTCCGCGATACTGACGGACGTTCTCCTCCAGGATCGCCATGACCTTGTCGGCCTTCTCCGAAGGGAAAATACTGACATAGGTCTTGGCGATGGACAGATCGGGACTGACGCGTACTTCACTGACCGTGACCATCGCGCCGTCAAAGACGGCCATCCCTTTGCTGCGCAGGATCTCCGCCATGTCTTTCTGGATCTCCCGGGCAACTTTCAGCTGACGAGTGGTCGGTGCTTTGTCCATTTACTTGATATTGATGATGTAATAATTCTTCTTTCCCTTCTGGGCGAGGATGTAATGGCCGTTAATGATGTCGAAAGCCGTCACTTCGGCATTGATGTCCGACACCTTCTCCTTGTTGAGCGACACGCCGCCGCCCTGGACCATCTTGCGGGCCTCTCCCTTGGACGGGAACACCTGCGTCTTGACGGCCAGCAGGTCCAGCAAGTTGCAGGGGAACTCTTCCGCGCCCACTTCGAAGGACGGCACATTGGCAAAGACCTCGCGGACAGTCCGCTCGTCCATCTTGCGGAAGACCTCCGAAGAGACATTGCCGAACAGGAGTTGCGTCGCAGCCACAGCGTTGTCATAAGCATCCTGACCATGCACCAGGATGGTAATCTCTTTGGCCAGCAGCTTCTGGAGACTGCGGCGTCCCGGATCTTCGCGATGCTCCGCGATGGCAGACTCGATGGTCTCCCGGTCCAGCATCGTGAAAATCTTGATGTAGCGCTCGGCATCATCGTCGGCGACATTGAGCCAGAACTGGTAGAACTCGTAGGGCGACGTGCGCTCGGGATCGAGCCAGATGTTGCCCTTTTCGGTTTTGCCGAATTTGGTTCCATCAGCCTTGCGGATGAGCGGGCAGGTCAAGGCAAAGGCCTCACCTCCATCCATGCGCCGGATCAGCTCCGTACCGGTCGTGATGTTACCCCACTGATCGCTGCCGCCCAACTGAAGGACACAGCCTTTGTGCTTCCACAGCCAATAGAAATCGTATCCCTGCATCAGTTGGTAGCTGAACTCGGTGAAGTACATGCCCTCGCTGGATTCGCGCGACAGGCGCTTCTTGACGGAGTCCTTGGCCATCATGTAATTGACGGTGATATGCTTTCCGATGTCGCGGATGAAGTTGATGAAAGTATAGTCCTTCATCCAGTCATAGTTGTTGACCAGCTCCGCCTTGTTGGGGGCGTCAGAGTCGAAATCCAGGAAACGTCCCAACTGGGCCTTGATGCAAGCGACGTTGTGATTGAGCGTTTCCTCGTCCAACAGGTTGCGCTCGGCCGACTTCATCGACGGATCACCGATCATGCCGGTCGCCCCGCCCACCAAGGCATAAGGCTTGTGCCCGCAGTTCTGGAAATGCTTGAGTATCATGACACTGACAAGATGACCGATATGCAGCGAATCCGCCGTCGGATCAATCCCGACATACGCAGCCTGCGGGCCTTCCATCAGCTTTTCTTCCGTTCCGGGCATGATATCCTGAATCATGCCTCTCCACTTCAATTCCTCTACGAAATTCTTCATTGTATGATTTTTGTAATTCTGTGCAAATTTAGTCAAATTATCTTAACTTTGCCATTGCTATGAAAGGATTGAAAGCGATCGTCCTGCTGATGACGGCGGCCCTCCTCTGTACGGGTTGCGACTGGTTTGAAGGCGGGGGCAAGAAGAATAAGAAACTGGACAAGGTGATGATCTTGTACCAGGCCGGTTTCAATTCCCTTTCGGAAGAGCTACGCGGCGACATTCGCGAGCTATGCAGAGGAGAGTTACCAGCCCGCTCCGACAACCAGGCCATCTTGATCGTCAGCCATCATCCCTCCGCCGAGCTCGCATACGGCGTCAAGACCAAGCCCTGCATCATCCGCCTCTACAAAGACAAAAAAAACAAGCCGGTGCTGGACACCCTGGTCCGTCTCGGAGAGTCCGACCTCCTGACCAAGAAGGCGATCATGACTCAGAGTCTCAACTACATCGCCGAGACGTTCAAGGCCGAGCACTATGGCCTGATCCTCGCTTCGCACGGTACCGGCTGGCTGCCGGCCGGATATTACGCCAACCCGGATCATTATAAACTCTCCACCGCCGCAGGTGGAAAGCGGACCGCCCCCAAGGTCACTTTCCCGACCGGCCCCATCCCCTACTTCGAGCCGGAACCGATGCCCGGGCCCAAAGTCCGTACGTTTGGCGAAGAAATCCACTATGAGGGAAGCGCAAAAAACAGTTATGAGATGTCCATTGCGGACCTCGCGTCAGCCCTTCCCTACCATTTTGACTACATTTTGATGGACGTCTGCCTGATGGGATGCGTGGAGGTCGCGTATGAACTGAGAAACAACTGCGACCTGTTGGGTTTCTCCCCTACCGAGGTCCTGTCCGACGGGCTGGATTATACAAAGATCACCAGCCGGCTACTGAAGAGCGGAGAACCGGATCTCAAAGGGGTGATGGACGACTACTACGACTGTTACGCCGCCCAGAGCGGAGACTACCGCTCGGCCTGCTTCTCCTTGGTTGACTGCAAGAAACTGGATGCCCTCGCACAGGCTTGCCGCTCCGTCATCGCAGCGAACCGGGAAGCCATCGCGTCCGTCAAACCTTCCTCCATCCAGCCCTATTTCCGGTCCTTCCACCATTGGTTCTACGACTTGAAGGATATTCTGGACAAGGCGGGGGCCGAGACTTCCTCCATCCAGGCAGCCCTGGACCAATGCATCGCCTACGAAGTACACACCCAAGCATTCATGCCCTCCTCCGGCGGTTTCAAGTTCAAAGTCTTTTGCGGCCTGAGTATGTACCTGCCCTGCAACGGCAGCGCTTATCTGGACGAATATTACAAGACATTGTCCTGGAACAAAGCAACTTCGCTTGTCCAATAGTTTTTTTTTCTTATCTTTGCCGCGCATTTTTAAAAAGCCCTATGCTTTTTGGTGCAATGGGGGCTGCACAAGTCAGCCTGAGTAACACATTTTAAACAACAAACAATGCAGCATTTCGAATTGAAAGGCCAGGTCCGTCAGGCCGCCAACAAAGCCGTTATCAAAGCTTTCCGCCGTCAGGGCCTCGTCCCTTGCAACCTCTATGGCCTTGGCATGGAGAACGTTCTCTTCACCGTCACCGCCCGTGACCTCAAAGGTCTCACCAACACGCCGAAGTCCTTCATCGTAGACCTCGTCCTCGACAATGGCAAGGCTTACACCGCAGTCCTTCACGAGTTGCAGTGGCATCCCGTCAGCGACGAGTGCCTGCACGTGGACTTCCTCGCTGTCGATGAGAAGAAGCCCATCGCCATCAAGGTTCCCGTCACCATTTCCGGTCATGCCGCCGGTGTCCAGCGGGGTGGTAAGTTCTACCAGCTTCTCCGCGAGGTGAAGGTTTACGCCACCATGGCCAACCTGCCGGATGAGCTCCCGATCGACATCAGCCCGCTCAACTTGGACCAGCAGTTCAAGGCCGGTGACCTGAAGGTCGACAACGTGACCATCCTCACTCCGAAGGGTACGGTCATCTGCGGCGTCAAGTCTACCCGCAACAGCGTGGCCGAGGCTCCCGCCGAAGAGTAATGTTCCTCTTCCGGAGAAAAAAAGAGATTGTCGATCCCGGTATGAACTTTCTGGTCGTCGGATTGGGAAACATCGGATCCGAATACGCCCATACGAGACACAATCTTGGATTTATGGTATTGGATGCCTGGGCTCAGGCGTCCAATATCCTTTTTGAGTCCGAGCGCTACGGCGCGATGGCGACCACTTCCTACAAGGGACGCAAACTCTATTTGCTCAAGCCCTCGACCTACATGAACCTGAGCGGCAACGCCGTCCGTTACTGGGTACAGAAGCTGAAGCTTCCTCTCAGCAACCTTGTCGTCATCTGCGACGACCTGAACCTCCCGTTCGGCACGGTCCGGATGCGTCAGCGGGGCAGCGATGGCGGGCACAATGGCCTGAAAAACATCCAGGACTGTCTCGGGACGACGGACTACCCCCGTATCCGTCTCGGCATCGGGAACCAGTTCCATCCCGGGGAGCAGATTGACTATGTTCTGGGGGAGCTGACCCGGGAGCAAGAAGAGCAAATCGCCCAAACCGGTCTCCGGATCCGGGATGGGATCCAACTTTATTGCACGGCCGGGGCTGATTTTGCCATGAATTTCCTGAATTCTAAGCCGATAAATAAAGATAATGAATGATTTTTTCGAAAAAATTTGCAATTGATTTCAGGAATTCCTACCTTGCACACGAATGGGAAAACTAATTCTTTAATTAACTAATACAAACACCATTATGAAAAAGCTTGTAGAACAGATCAAGGCTGAAATCGCTGAGTTCGAGGTCAACGCTGAGGCTCAGGTTGTCAAGGGAAACAAGGCTGCCGGTGCCCGCGCCCGCAAAGCCGCTCTTGCTCTTATGAAAGACCTTAAGGAGTTCCGTAAGGTTTCCGTCGAAGTAGCCAAGAAATAATTTTTCACACATGACAACAAAAAGGCTGGATTTTTCCAGTCTTTTTTTGTTTTCCCTGCAACGTTTGCCCCGATACCTGCATCTATAAGGCAGGTTTAGGTTTTAGTACACGTTCAAAGGTCGATTGCCGTGAGGTAACCGGCCTTTTGAATTTCACGGCAAAAGAGTATATTTGTATAGTTTTATACGTCCTGGGATGAACCTGCCGTTTTTTTTCGCCAGAAGATATCTTTTCGCCAAGAAATCGCACAATGTGATCAACATCATATCTGCGATCAGCGCCATCGGCATGGCCATCGGGACCGCAGCCTTGATCATCATCCTCTCCGTCTATAACGGCTTTGACTCCCTGATCAAAGACAACCTCAGCGACCTCTCCCCTGACATCCTGATCAAGCCCACCACCGGGAAAGTTTTTCTCCCCGAAGAGAATCACCTCAACTGGCTCTACGACCAGGAAAGCGTCTCGGACGTCTCCCCTATCTTGCAGGAGAGCGTCTTCATCAATTACGACGGCCGCCAGGAGGTCGCTACCGCCAAAGGAGTCGGGGAACAATTCGCCGAACAGACCCATATCGCATCGCATGTCCGCTCCGGAGAGTTCAAACTCCGGCATGGAGAAATGGCGCTCTGCGCCGTCGGAGCCGGGCTAGCCTACAAGATGGGCATCAGCCCGCACTTTGTCTCTCCCCTGGAGATCTTCTACCCGGACCGGGAGAAAAGCATTTCGCTGAGCAACCCGGCCGCGGCGCTGCGGAGTGTGAAGGCTCGCCCGTCCTGCCTGGTTTCGTTCAATGCGGACGATGACAACTCCTTGCTGCTGCTCCCGCTGGACGAGATGCGTCAGTTGCTGAAATACGACGAGGAAGTGTCCGCGCTGGAGGTGCGTCTGCACGAAGGCGTCCCCGCCCACGAACAACGCAGCCTCATCCGCAAGATGCAGGCGTACTTCGGACCAGCCTACAAGGTCCAGGACCGTTATCGCCAGAATGAGTCCCTCTACAAGATGATGCGCTACGAGAAAGCCGCCATCTTCCTCATCTTGATCTTTATCATTATCATCATCGCTTTCAACATCTTCGGCAGCCTGTCTATGCTTATCATCGAGAAGCAGGGCGACATCGAGACCCTCAGCAGTCTCGGAGCTCCGCCGAAAATGATCCGCCGCATCTTCGTTCTGGAAGGCTGGCTGATTTCCCTGATCGGTCTGGCTGCCGGTCTGGCCGCCGGATTGGCTCTGGCCTTCCTCCAGCAGCGGCTGGGCCTTGTCAAGATGCCAGGCGACTTCTTGCTCAAGAGCTACCCGGTCATCATCCGCTGGTCCGACATTGCCCTGACCGTAGCCGGCGTGGCCCTGATCGGCTATCTCATTGCCCTGCTGCCCGTTGCCTCCTACTACAAGGAAGGGCGCCCCGAATCGAATCAAACAGTTTAGTCTATGTGGAATACCATCCTCTTCGTTTTCCTCGGCATCGCCATCGTAGGCGGTCTGGTCCTGTTTTTCTTTTATGCAGAGCGGAACAACCGTGAGAAGGACCTGCTCAATGACAAAATCTCCGGCTTGAGCTTGGAGAAAGCCGCCCTCAACGAGCGCATCATTGTCCTGACCTCGCAACGCTCTTCGCTGGAAAGCAAGTACAACGCCCATGTGGAAGCGCAGAAACTGTTAGACGAGCAGAAAGAGAAGGCCTTCGCCGAGCAGAAAGAGCAGTTGCTTGCCAGCACCCGCGCCCAGACGGAACAGATGGAGCGTTATGCCAAGGAGCAGGAGGCCCGCTTTGCCAAGGTGATCGCTGACCAAAAAGATCAGCTCCGGGATGCTTTCAAAGTCATCGGAGCCGAAAACAGCGCCACCTTCAGCGAGCAGAGCGGCAAACGGATCGAGGAGCTGCTGAAGCCCATCCAGGAGAAATTCGAGGCACTGGATCAGACGATGAAGAGCACCCAACTCAGTTCCGTCGAGCAGAGCAGCTCGATGAAATCTCTCATCGAGCAAGTGATGCAGCAGTCCAAGACCGTCGGAGACGAGGCCCGCAACCTGGCCAACGCCCTCACGGGTTATTCCAAGGTCCAAGGCGACTTCGGCGAAATGCTGCTGACGGACCTGCTCCGCAGTTCCGGCTTGGAGGAGGGTGTCCACTTCATCACGCAAGGCGTAATCACCGATGAGCATGGCCATGAGATCAAGAGTGACAGCGGCGCGACCCTGATCCCCGACGTGATGGTCCTCTATCCGGACGACACCCTGGTAATTATCGACTCCAAAGTCAGCCTGACGGCCTATAACAAATACATGAACGCCGAGACTGTCGAAGAGCGGCAAAAATATGCTCATGAGCACCTGCTCAGCGTCAAGAACCACGTGGACGAACTGAAGCGCAAAGACTATGCTTCCTATGTCCCGGAGGGAAAGACCAAGGTCAACTACAACATCATGTTCATCCCGATGGAAGGCGCGTTCCGGCTGATGCTGGAGGAGGACCCCCTGCTCTGGCAGGCGGCCAAGAGCAACGATGTGCTGATCGTCAGCCAGATGACACTCTCGATCGTACTCAACATGATCCAGATGAGCTGGCGCCAGTACAACCAGGAGAAAAACATCGCCGAAGTATACAAGACGGCTGAAGAGTTAATGGGCCAGCTGAAGAGCTGGATGAACGCCTACGTGGATGTTGGCAATTCCTTGAAGAAAGCCACTTCCGCCTATGAAGAGTCCAAGAAGAAACTGATCGACTCCAACCAGTCCGTCGTCAAGAAAATCGGCAAGTTGGAACGCCTCGGACTGGCGCCGAAGCGCTCTGCCGGCAAGATTAAGACTGGTGCGCGCCTCACTCCGGGCAAGGAATCCATCATCCCCGCTGAATTTATAGAAACTGTTAACGAATAAGACAATGAAACGCATCCTCACCCTGGCCGCACTCCTGACGGCCACCGTCTTCGCCGCGACGGCACAGACTGGCGGACTGACTCCGGAGATCCTCTCCGAGGTCCGCACCGGCTATCAAAGCACGCCCGCCGATAAGGCCATCCGCAATGCTCTCAACACGACCCCGATGGCGACCCTGGCCGCCAATGCGGAAAACGTCGCGATGATCGACACCCACTTCTCCGACAAGGTCAAGACCCAGGGAATCACCAACCAGAAGTCCTCCGGCCGCTGCTGGCTCTTTTCCGGTCTCAACGTCCTGCGGGCCCGTGCGATCAGCAAGCATGACCTTGGAGATTTCCAGTTCTCGCAGAATTATTTGTTCTTCTATGACCAGCTCGAGAAAGCCAATCTTTTCCTGCAGGGCATTATCGACACACGCCAGTTGCCGGATGACGACCGCACGGTGGATTGGCTCTTCGCCCATCCCATCGGAGATGGCGGACAGTTTACCGGTGTTTCGAACCTGATTACGAAATACGGCCTCGTGCCTGCCGAAGTGATGCCGGAGTCCTATTCGTCTGAGAACACCTCTGCCATGTCCACCCAGCTCAAGACCAAACTGCGCGAGGATGGCATTCGCCTGCGCCAGGCCCACCAGGCCGGCAAGAAACTCAAAGAGCTGGAAGCCATGAAAGTCGCCCAGCTCCAGGAGATCTACCACGTACTCTGCCTCTGCCTGGGCAACCCGCCCACGGAGTTTACCTGGACCCGCTACAATGGCAAAAACGAATGGGTAAGCACGAAGACTTACACGCCCCAGTCTTTCTTCCAAGAGTTTGTCGGCGAAGATCTTGAGCACAATTACGTCATGCTGATGAATGACCCTTGCCGCGCATACTACAAAACTTATGAGATCGAGTACGACCGCCATGTCTATGACGGCGACAACTGGCTCTATATCAATCTCCCCGTGGAACGGATCAAGGAGATGGCGATCGCTTCCATCAAGGATGGCACCGCCATGTATTTCTCCTGCGATGTCGGCAAATGCCTCAACCGCGCCAAAGGCGTAGCAGACCTGAACAACTTTGACTATGAGTCTCTTCTTGGCGTGGACTTCGGCATGAACAAGCAAGAGCGTATCCAAAGCCACGCCAGCGGCTCCACGCATGCCATGAACCTGATTGCCGTGGACCTCAAGGAGGGAAAGCCGGTCAAGTGGATGGTGGAGAACAGCTGGGGTACCACCGGCTACAAAGGCAACATCATCATGACCGACCAGTGGTTTGACGAATACATGTTCCGGCTCGTTGTCGAGAAGAAATACGTTCCCGCAGATATCCTGCGTCTGCTGAATGAAAAGCCGACCCGGCTGCCCGCCTGGGACCCGATGTTCCTTCCGGAAGAGTAAAAGAAAAGAGGATGGCTCACCTGAGTCATCCTCTTTTTTTCTGCGAATCTATCTACTAGTATCTATCCTCAGAAGATACAGTCAATTTCTTACGTCCGTGACGACGACGGGAAGCAAGGACCCTGCGTCCGTTCGGCGTGCTCATACGCTCGCGGAAGCCGTGCTTGTTGACACGCTTGCGGTTGGAAGGTTGATAAGTCCTTTTCATATCT
>JAEEGL011929936.1_pt1 | contig 57774 bp, 51 predicted proteins | sample 9134231 | NCBI WGS metagenome assembly JAEEGL01 (sample SAMN16246548, study PRJNA631951) | gut metagenome | biome: gut microbiome; feature: rumen; material: fiber-attached | host: Bos | place: Iran: Karaj | collected 2018-10
TCGTCGCCGAAGTTGCAGGTACCGCAGTCGAGGGTGGCCATCTCGGGCACAGGCGTGGTGTTGGTGCTGTCCAGACGCTCGTCCGGAGTCATGCCCACGGCGCCGCCGGTCGAGGGGATAAGGATGACGTTGGGGCAAGCCTTGAGGATGGCCTCGGTGCACTCCTGGAAGCGCACATGGCTCTGGGTCGGCGTGCCGTCGTCCTCGCGGACGTGCAGGTGCACGATGGCGGCACCGGCGTCGACGGCGCTCTTGGCCTCGCGGACTATCTCCTCCACGGTGTAGGGTACATTGGGGTTCTGCTCTTTGGTAACTTCCGCGCCGCAGATGGCGGCGGTGATTATCAGTTTATCCATATTGCTTATTTTTTGATTATTATATACTGTTCCTCTTTGATAAGAATTGCAAAAATACGAAAAAAAAGTGATACTCAACCGCAGATGCAATATTTTTTTCATCTAACCCCACCCTACCCTCTACGGCCCCTCTCCGACTGTTCTACGGTTGTTTACCGGTTGTTCTACGGTTTTAAAGCGTTAAACAACCGTAGAACTACCGTATAACTGACGGAGGGACTACGGAATGGCGACGGCGAAAAAAAGACCCGAATGCGACCGTTTTACTTTTTTTGTGTATATTTGCATCTTGTTTGGAATGCAAGGAGTATGTGCCACAAGCGATATAAAGCAATAATATTCAGCCTGATGCTGGCATTGGCAACCGCCTTGGCCGCGCCCACTGTGGCGCAGACGGGCCTTTATGTGCCCGCCAAAGGGCCTGTGCGCAACATGCAGAAGGCGTTGCACAACCCCGAAGTGTTCTACCTGCTGCTCTGCTACGACGGCTCGGCACCGACCTACAGCGTCAGCGACCTCGACCTGCTCGACTCGGCCTACCGCATTGCTTTCGACATCGACAACCCGATGTTCTACACCATAGGCATCGAGGCCTATGCCGGCAGCAACGAAGACCTCGGACGCGAACGGGTCGACGGGGTGTACCGCTACTTCGCCATGCGCGGCGAGGGCAAGTTTCCAGTGCGCGTGGTGCACAACCGTATACACTGCTCGTGCATTGGCGACACGATGGAGACGCTGCGCTTCGAGGTGCCGGTGACGACGGCCGTCTACGATGTCGCCGAACTGCCCGAGAGCCGCCGCACGCTCAACAAGAGCATAGCGCTCGAGAACTGCGTGCTCATCACCTTCCGCAACGACCCCGACGAGTGCGTCGGCGCCGCCCGCGGATGCTATGTGCCGCAGGAGGACAGCATCGTGCGCGGCTACTATGCCTCCATCATGATGGCTCGCGGCTCGGTGCGGGCCGTGGACAACACCAAGGACACCTGCCCGTCGGACCTCTCGATAACCATCGACGACCACCTCGACTACCGCAAAGTGGTTGAGCAGTACAGCCTGATACCCCACCGCAAGCAACTGCTGGTGCAGGCGGGATACATCATCATCAAGAGCAACTGGGCACAGGAGATGGACAGCTGCACAGAGGCACAGAAAGACAGCATCTTCATACGCATCCCCGCCACCGAGGAACAGATAGCCGCCAAGCTCAAGTTCTTCGCCAAGGTGAAGGGGACGCGTGGCGTGGAATACAAGCAGCTGCCCACGCGCAAAAGCCCCGGACGCGGCGAGCTGATGCTGCAGGCGCCTATCAACGTGACGCAGTTCGACACTATATATGTCGGCAAACGCATACAGGAGAAGGAGCTCGGCAAGTACTTCTATGCTGTCGACGGCCCCACGGAAGCCGCCGCCTTCAAGGTGGCCGGGCGCTACTGGGTGGCCTACAGTGTGGGCAAGGGCGGCCAATACGAGCTCAAGAAACCTCTGCGCGAGTTGTTCCGCATAATCCCCGACCAGGAGGAAGAGGAACTGCCTGAAGGCAAGAAAGAAAAGAACATCAGTCCCGAAGAAATCATCGAGGACTAACATATTCACACGTTAACGCATTTACACATTCAAACAATGGCATATTTACAGACCGACGTGACCAAAGTCACGACACGAGTGTTGCAGAACATGAAACTGCATGGCGAGAAGATAGCCATGCTGACGGCCTACGATTACTCGATGGCCTCGCTGCTAGAGAGCACCAAAATCGACGTGGTGCTGGTGGGCGACTCGGCCGCCAACGTCATGGAAGGCCACAAGACCACCCTGCCCATCACCCTCGACGAGATGATTGTCTATGCCACCAGCGTGGTGCGCGCCATCAAACGAGCACTTGTGGTGGTCGACATGCCTTTCGGCACCTACCAGGGCAACTCTAAGCAGGCTCTGGCCAGCGCTATACGCATCATGAAGGAGACCGGCGCCGACGCCATCAAGATGGAAGGCGGCGAAGAGATCCTGGAGAGCGTGCAGCGCATCCTCTCGGCAGGCATTCCCGTGATGGGACACCTCGGCCTCACACCACAGAGCATCAACAAGTTCGGCACCTACGCCGTGCGTGCCACCGAACAGGAGGAGGCCGACCAGGTGAAGAAGGACGCCCTGCTGCTACAGGAGACGGGATGCTTCGCCATAGTGCTTGAGAAGATTCCCGCCAAGCTTGCCGGCGAGATATCCACAGAACTGAAGATACCCACCATAGGTATCGGCGCCGGCAGCGCCACCGACGGACAGGTGCTGGTGCTTCAGGACATGCTGGGCATCACGCGCCAGTTCCAGCCACGCTACCTGCGCACCTACGGCAACATCGGCGAGGACATTGCCAACGCCGTACGCCACTACATCAGCGATGTGAAGAGCGGCGACTTCCCCAACGAGAAGGAGCAGTATTGAACGGGAATAGATAATAACAGAAAAGGGGCCGACTTACGTCAGCCCCTTTTTGTTTGTATTGCTGTCAAACTACATATTGGCGGGCAGAGTGCGGTGCCAGATTTCGGTGTACTGGTCGCCGAAGAGGGTCTTCTTGGAAACCGAGAGGTTGATTTCGACAGCCATGGTATCGCTCATGTGCGCGTCGGCAATGGAGTCGCAGATGTGCAGCACACGCACCTGACTCTCCTGCTCAGGGACATATTCCGTGAGCATGTTGCCGAGGATGTTTTTGTACTGCGTACGGATAAGTATCTGGGAACGACGCGAGCCCGTGTAGACTTCTTCGCTTATATTATCACGTATGGCATCCAGCCTGTTTCTGAAGTCCTGCGAGTAGCTCTCGAAAGAGTATATCGCATAGGGTGTCGTCAACGCTTTGCCAAAAGTATAGGTGGCGATAGTTTCTCTCACATAATCAGCACCCGGGGCGGGATCGAGGGTGACACGGACGAGGGGAAATGACAGATAGGTGCTCTGAACATCGGTAAAGCGGGCCTTGACAGCATCACAGGCGGCTATCATCTGGTCGTCTATTATGCTCGGATGGCTTTCATACATATTGCCGTTGTAGCCAATGGCCTGGTTTAAGGCGTTGAGGATTGTCCTGTATTCGTTGTTCTTGTTTCCAACTATGGCACCGTCACTTATCTCATAGGCATAGCCTTTGATATAGTTGACATCATCGCCTTTGTTGCAGGAGGAGAGCAACGTCGTTGTCAGTGTGCAGCAAAGGACGGCAGCCAGCGCCATCAATGTTTTTTTCATTTGTATTATTGTTGTTTGTTATTTTTCCGATGGTTTATTGCCGGCAGGTTTGGCTGCGGCTTGCGGACCGGCGATGCTGGCACGCATGTCGGTGTCGGCCTGTATGTTCTTCATGCGGTAGTAGTCCATGATGCCGAGGTTGCCACTGCGGAAGGCTTCGGCCATGGCCAGAGGCACTTCGGCCTCTGCCTGGATGACCTTGGCGCGGGCTTCCTGGGCCTTGGCTTTCATCTCCTGCTCCTGGGCGACAGCCATGGCGCGACGCTCCTCGGCCTTGGCCTGGGCTATGTTCTTGTCGGCATTGGCCTGGTCCATCTGCAGCTGGGCACCGATGTTCTTACCCACGTCGATGTCGGCAATGTCGATGGAGAGAATCTCGAAGGCTGTGCCGCTGTCGAGACCCTTGGTGAGGACGAGCTTCGAGATGCTGTCGGGGTTCTCGAGCACCTGCTTGTGGCTGGTGGCCGAGCCGATGCTGGTGACGATACCCTCGCCTACGCGGGCCAGGATGGTCTCCTCACCGGCGCCGCCGACGAGCTGCTTGATATTGGTGCGCACGGTGACACGGGCTTTGGCTATCAGCTGGATACCGTCCTTGGCAACGGCGGCCACCGGCGGCGTGTCGATGACCTTGGGATTGACGGAGGTCTGCACGGCCTTGAGCACGTCGCGGCCTGCCAAGTCAATGGCGGTGGCGGTCTTGAAGTCAAGGTTCATGTTGGCCTTGTCAGCACTGATAAGTGCATTGACGACGGAGCCCACGTGGCCACCGGCCAGATAGTGGGCCTCCAGGTCGTTCTGCTTCAGCTTCAGGCCTGCCTTGCTGGCAGAGATCATATTGCCGACAATGACGGTGGGGGGCACCTTGCGGAAGCGCATGAACACGAGCTGCACAAGCGACACATAGACACCGGAGACGAGTGCCTGGAACCATATTCCCACAGGCACGAAATAGAGGAAGAGTATCAGCGCAACGACGCAGATACCGATAATGATAAATACGTTCATAATGTTATTGTTTTAATTATTGATTCTCTTTGAAACGGTCGTCGGTAATCTCGACGACGTCGATGCGGTAGCCCTCAACAGCCACAACCTCAATGGGACGGTCCGGGTCTATGAATTTGTTGACAGCATGCACCTCCATGGTCTGTCCGTCAATGAGAGCCTTGCCGGTAGGCGCCAGACGCGAGATGGTGGTACCGCGGGTGCCGGTTTTCACCGTGCTCTCAATCTCATTTACACGACTGGTTACCTCTTCGTTGAGGCTGAAGCGCTGCCACGTGCGTTTGCGCAGGAAGAGCACCATCATGAGCGTGCAGAGGGTTATGGCGCAGAGGAGCACTATGGTGCCCGTGGTGGTGCCGAAGAGGGCGTAGGTCTGCCATACGCCAAAGCCGATGAGGATTACACCGAAAGCTCCGGCGATGCCGCCGGGAAGTGCTACAATCTCAAGTGCCAGCAGTATTATGCCGAGCACAAGAACGATAATCAAGAGGGTTGTATTCATGTCTATTCTTGTATTTCTGTTGTTAGCTGCTTGTCAAGAAGAGCCTGGTGCATGGGCAGAAGGTCTCTGTAGGAGCCGTGCTTGATGGAGCATTTGCCGTGGCAGTGCACCAATATGGCGCACTGTTCGGCCTGCTCCACAGTGTGGCGGCAGATGTCTACAAGGGCTTTGATGACATAGTCGAAGGTATGGACGTCGTCGTTCCACAGCACCAGTGTGCAGCCACTGTCTTCCAGCGTATACACATCCTCGCCCGACTCTGGGCTTACGTATGGTTGCTGCTCTTCCATGCTATACAAGTAGTGCTATTGCCTGTGCCGAGATGCCCTCCATACGGCCCTCGAAGCCGAGGTGCTCCGTGGTGGTGGCTTTCACTGACACTTGGTCTACACCTATGCCCAACGTATCGGCGATATTCTGCCGCATCTGCGGAATATACGGAGCCAGCTTGGGGCGCTGCGCCGCCACGGTGCTGTCGATATTACCCACCTGGTAACCGTGTTCCTTGAGCAGGTCGCCTACATGCGCCAACAGTTTCAGACTGCTGATACCTTTGTATTGCGGGTCTGTGTCGGGAAAGTGCTTGCCTATATCGCCCAAGGCGGCAGCACCCAGGAGGGCGTCGCAGATGGCGTGCAGCAGGACATCGGCATCGCTGTGGCCCACCAGCCCATAGGTATGCGGTACGAGCACGCCGCCCAACCAGAGGGGCAAACCCTCGGCAAGCTGGTGCACGTCGTATCCGGTTCCTATACGCATGGCTATTTCTTCTCGGGCATCATCTCCAAGGCAAGACCAATGCGGATGGTGTGCGCCAAGGGGTTGGTGGAGAGTTTGGTGGTGGGCACAAGATATGAGAGGTCTATCTTGAAGATATTGTAGCGCAGGCCAACACCGAAGGTGGCATACTGGCGACCGCCTTTGTTCTCGTGCTCGAAGAAATAACCGGCACGTACGGCAAATGTATGGGCGTACCAATATTCCAAGCCACCCGAGAGCTGTATCTCCTGCAGCTCCTCGTTGAATCCGCCGGGGGCGTCGGCAAAGCTCTGCAGCGCACCGGCGACGACACCGATGTTGTTGTACTCTGTCAAGTCTTTGGCATAGCGCGTGGGGTAATGTACACCGTTGCGCGTGTAGGGGCGCGTGGGCACCAAAAGCTTGTTGGCGTCGACAAGCACACTGATTTCGTTATAGTCGTCGATACGGTTGGTATAGCGTCCGCCTAAGCGCAAGTTGGCCGGCAGAAACTCTTTATTGTTGTCGTCGTCTTCATAGGAGAGCTTGGCACCGAGGTTCGAGATATGGACGCCCAGCGCGACATCTTGATTACTGGCCACCTCGCCCTGGTAATACAAGCCGATGTCTGCGGCCAGCGAGTTGGCGGCATGGGTTGACATGTGGTCACCGTCGGTACCCACTTGGGCACCGTTGGTGAGGTCGCTGCGTATGAAGCGGCCACTGGCACCAAGGGACAGGTTGTCGGTTATCTTCAGCGCATAGGTGGCGTCCACGGCGAACTCGTTGGGGTGTATCACCTGCAGCACATCGCCGAACTCGTTGGTGTTGTCGATGTCGCCGAGGGTGAAGTAGGTAAGGCCTGCGGCAACGGTGCTACGACTGTTGATACGGTAGTAGCCGCTGAGGTAGAACAGGTTCATGTCGCCAACCTTCAGGTTGCGGAGCCACGGCGTATAGGTCAGGCCTACACCCATGTTGCCCTCGACGAAGGCAAACTTGGCGTTGTTCCAGTGCGCCGAATAGAGGTCGGGGGTGGATGCCACACCGACGTCACCCATACCGCTGCTCGTAGCGTCAGGGGCTATGAGCAATATGGGCATACCCGTGGAGATATAGTTCTTGTTCTGGCCAGTCTCCTGCGCCTGCGTGGCAACGCCGATGGCGAGAAGCGCGATGGTTGTTATTAAAGCAACTCTTTTCATCCTATTTATCAAATACGTGTGTTTATTAACGCTGTTATTTTTCTTTTATTGTGTCAACGTACTATAACTTTTACTGTCGACTGGTGCGTCTCTCCGTCGTCAGTGGTTACAAGCATGCGCGCCAGATACATGCCGGGGCTCACCTGCGAGAGGTCCCAGCGCACCGGCCCCACAACGTAGCTCCCTTGCACAACAGCTGGCTCACAGCTGTACATCAGGCCTCCCTGCGGCGAGAATATCTGCAACACCGCCGACGTAATGTTGGACATGCCGTTGGTTTCGTAGCGAAACACAGCGTAGTCCTTGGCCGGGTTGGGGCTCACCGTCATATTGCTGAACTCAAGTGTGTCAGTACCGCGTACACGGAAGCTTATCGTGGCGGTGTTGGAGAAGCCCCAGATGTTCCAAGCCTTGAGGGTCAGCGTATGGGCGCCGGGGGCTATGCCCTCGAGCGGATAGCGCACTACGCCGCGTCGCATGTCGCTGATGTCCGACTCATAGAAGTCGTTGAGCACCGTCAGACTGCCCGGCTTGCCGTCTATCACTGCCGTGATGTCATGTCCCAGTCCCGAGCCGAAGGCATTGATGCCCACCGAGTCGTACAGGTGCGCCACCAGCAGCGGCGACTGGTCGGTAAGACCGCCGTTGCGGAAGCTCTCGTCTCCAAGGTACAGCTCTATCGTCGGCCGCGTCTCGCTGATGACCACATCCTCGTTGAGGCCGCCGAAATAGAGGCGCTGGTAACTGCCGGCGGCATGCTCGTAGCCGCTCACAGCATAGTGGCTCAACTTGCCGGGGGCATACTGGTAGGCCACGTCGCGCGGCACCAGGAAGCTATACTCGAAGCGCCCGCCCTCTACAGGGGCGGCACCGCGGTATAGCACATTCTTCTGCTGGCAGAAGGCCACCTCCGCACCGGGGTTGTCGTTGGCCTGGGTGTGGCACTGCGTCTCGCGGTCGTAGACAGTGGGATACACCGTGCCGTCGAAGTCGGCCACAAGCTCGCCCGCCGTATTGCGTATCTCGCCACGCACCGTCACCTGCGACAGCACAGTGGCGGTGTCGTCAACCTCGGCCTCCACCTCGTGGCCGTCGATACTGGTCACCTCCACCACATTGCGCGGCACGCTGAGGTGCAGCGCCGGGTCGCCAATCAGGCTTATACATGGCGACACATTGGTATTGTTCTTGGCCATGCGCAACGCGTCGCCTATGGTGTTGGCTGTGTCGAGGGCGAAGAGAATGACGTCAGTGTTGAAGCGTTCAATATGGCTTATCGGGCGCGCGGCACTGATGACGCTTATCGCACCGCCGTCGGCAAGCAGGAAGGCCTCGGCACCGCTCACCTCGTCGGCGAGGTCGTAGTAGCCATACGAGCAAGTACTGGTGACCAGCAGCGGCAGACGCCCCACATTGGTGTAGGCCGATATGTCGGTGGGCTCCACATAGCGCTCGGTGCCTATGTAGTGCACCGACCCGTGGCCTATGTAGTTGAGCAGCAGACATCCCTTGTCAATGCGCCGTGTCAGCGCATGCTTCAGCTCCGGGTAGAAGGAGCCTATGGCGTTGTTTTGCTGGTAGTAGGCGTCGGCATAGAGGCGCTCCACATTGATGTTGGGGTAACTGGCATTGATCCTCTTTGCCGTCACCTCCGACGAGTGGGTGAAGATGGTGTCGCCCACGCGCGAGGGGTCGGCGTCGTCGGCCAGCAAGGCCACAAAGTTGCGCCAGCTGCCCTGCGCGGCACCGTCGCCCAGGTCGCGCCTCATCATGTAGCCTTCTATCTTGTCCACTATATGGCTGGCTTCCGCCTCGTCCTTGGCGGGCAGACGGCCAACGCTGACGTCGAGGCCCTGCGTCGAGCCGCCGGTCTCGCCGTTGTCGAGGTAGCCCATCATGTCGTCACTGCAGTAAGAGCCGCCGTCGTCGTCAAACGAGAACTCCGTCTCGTAGGTGACCACACACGGCAAGCCGTGCCCCGTCAGGTTGCGGGGGTCGTAGGTGGCCTTGCCGAAGAGCAGCAGGTAGCGCGGCGCATGCTCAGGGTGCTGCTGGCGCAGATGGCGCAGCAGCGACCGCATGGCCATGGGGTCAGGCTTGCCACCCGAGAACTCGTTGTACACCTGCTGGTCGGTGACCACCATGGTCTCCAGCCCGTCCAGCAGCTCGTGCAACAAGGCCAAGCGCCGGGCCTGTGCCACGAAGCGTGGATGGCTCACCACCACCATGTCGGCAGCCGCTGCGCCATGCAGGTCCTGGTTGGCAATCTTGTCTATAGCTGCGGGCGTCAGGTAGCTGCTGCCGTCGAAGGCCACATACTGGCGCGCCTCGGTGGTGTAGTCCACCCACTGGCCGCCCGTCAGCGCCATCTCGCGCTCGCCGCCGGCCTTCGTCACCTCCCACACACGCAGCCCGCTGCCGCCGCTGTAGCGGAAGGCCGCCGTGGAGCCCAGGTGACGGCTGTTGCGCACCAGGGTCTGGCCGCCGCCGAGGGCCAGCGGCACCGTGCCGGTAATCTCTATATAGTCCAGATATCCCTCGGCGGCATTCTCGCCGGGGGTGTATTTGACGCTGAAGGTGAGGCTCTGGGCGCTGCCCGACACAGCCTCGAGGATTGTCTTGTACACGTCGCCGCGTGTGATGCTGACGGTGCGGTTGAAGCCCGCGGTGCTGACGTTGAACTGGCCCGTGGCGGAGCTCACGTTGGCCAGGGCGTAGCGCAACGTGATACCCGTAGCCGTGCCCGGCAGGCTCAGCGTGAAGCTGCGCGTGGTGCTGCTCACGGTGAACTTCTCCCCCACCCACACCTGGCCGGTGCGGAACACGTTTGTCTTGTCGTTGTTCACCGCCGCCACTGCCGTGTAGTCGCCCATCACGGTGTCCGCCGTCGGTGCTGTGGCCGTCTCTATGCGCAGGGGCTCGAGGGCCGTGGTGGTGAGGTAGTAGCTGTTCGTCGTGGCATAGGCGTGGCGCCGCATCTCCCAGCGGCGGTCGGCGGCGCTGTAGCGCCACACGTCGGTGCCCTCGCCGAAGAAGAGCAGCCAGTCGCCAGCGCCGAAGAGGCCGTCGCCGTCAGCGTCGTGCACCTCGATGGCCACAGGCTGCAGGTCGCCTATGGATGTCCTGTTGTTGTCGAGGCTCAGCATCTCGCCGCTGCCGCCGTAGAGCCCTATAGTCTCCACGTTGGCCCCTTCAAGACCCGGCACGTCGGCCACCGTCAGACGGTAGACGCCGGTGCTCTGCACCGCCACGCGCCACCACTCGCCCGTGGCCAGCACCGACGATGCCTGCCCCCAGGCCGCCGCCATGCCTACAAGCAACAGCATCAATATGGTCGTTCTTCTCCTCACGGTGTATATAAACGCCTTTTATACTATATTATTGTATAAAGCCCAGCAAATTTTGTGCCATACGCTCACCTGTTCCATACCAGAACCTTGTTGGTCACACGACGCCCGTCGTCGAGCACACAACACACCATATAGACGCCGTCCATAAGGCCGCTGACATCCACAGCCATCTGGTTACTCTTGGCTCCGAACGAGGTCTCCAGCACCTGCCGCCCCATAGTGTTATACACTATCACCTCCTTTATCAAAGCTAGCCCTTCACTCTTGAGCAGCAGCTTGCCGTTTCCCATCTTGCATACCCGCACGCCGTCCATACTCTCGATGTTTTCCAGCGTGCTCCTTTGGCCAACCTTTAAAGGATAGTTGGGGATAGAGCACAATGCACTTCGGACCAACCGCACGAAGCCCCCATCCTTCTCCCCAAGATGGTAATACAGTTGACACCATCCGTATAGTGTACAATCCCCATAGACCAACTTCATCCCGATATAAACGCTATCATTTTCATGTCCATATGAGCCCAAGTCTGTATGAACACCCCACATCACCTCTGACAGCAGCTTTCCATAGCCCACCTTGTTTGTATGCTTACCCCAACAAGTACCTGTACTGACCACATGGTTTGCTATCCAGTGCGGTGGCTCATCACCCAGCGCACACATGTGAGCCGCAAAACGACCAAACTTATCCTGCTGCATATATACTGAAAAATCATCCTCACCATTCCTATCCAGATCAAAACCGATATACCCCTCGGCTATAGGGTCCTTCACCCGTCCAACAACCGCAAAACTTGTGTCATACTCAGTGTATACGATTCCCTCCCCTTGAGGCCATGCATCAACAGCCACAAAGAGCCCCACAAGGAAACCGAGAAACCTTTTCATATTCATCATTGTTTTATTATCTTATTCCACTGCATCCTATCAGAGTATGCCGTACAGATATAGTATACACCTGACGACAACGCCGACATGTCTATGTCTACTCTGCCGGCACCGCTTCGCATAGACCGCACCACATGTCCCAATGCATCATACACCGTCACCTGTGCATCTCCCAGTAATTCCATACTTACGTATGAAGCACATGGATTGGGCGATACTTTAAAGCTATTGCCATCAGCCACACTAACACCCATGGGGTCGCATGTCGACCTGCAATACTCATTACTAATCGGACAATGGGAGAAATAATCAATATCTGTCCTATATACCTTTTCTCCATCATGAAATACACATACCGTGAGATTAGGATAGCCCAACAGGAATTTCGGACCTACACCTTCCAACCAAAAAACTTGGCCATACTCATCAAACAATATCTTTTTGCGACCTGCTGTATCATACTCCACTGATTGCACCGTATACCCATTAAATATATCTCCTTCTTGCAACGACATATCTACCAACAACACCTCTTCGTTGTCATCCCTGTACCAGAGCCTACCTGCCACAGTGTCTTCCCTGACAAGAGCTCCGTCATAATCATCAAATGGCATACCTGTCATGTCGGTAGTATCCACCGGACTTAACAGATATCCCCGTATAAGCCTGTAATTAACCCCATCAACAACCGAATCTTCGTCCATCACAAACCTCCAAGCCTGTGACCCTCCATCGACAAAAGGCTTTATCCAATACCACTCCGTGCTCTCCGAGCCGAAGAACGACCGATAGCCTGTCACTACCGGGTTCCACACATACGGTTGCATCAGCTCGGGATCCACATACTTTGCAATGCAGTTGGTGGGATTCAACACCGTGAAGTCAATATCACCAAACCTGGCGTCTGACTGGAAAAGATTGCACAGATAGAGGATGCTGTCGTGCTGTATTATGGGACCTGCGTAGTTGCTCACTCGCGCTTCTACGCCGTAGTCAACTCCTCCGATAACCCTGCCGGAGTAATCGAACATAGTCATCGCAAAGCCATTATCATATATGCTGCTCAAGTTGATGTTTTGCGTCGGGAATGTAATGCCGCCACCGTATTGGTTTTGTAGTATCACCCTGTTGTTCCCGCATTTCCCGTAAACATTAGGCGCTGATACATACTTTTCTGGCACATTATTATATGAATGTATTGTTGGATTCGTATCGTTGTTGTCGAACGCACAGAAGAAGGTATGGCTTTTTAGATTAAGCGGCATGCCGTGATATGTCAATATCGAAGAAAAATTTACAGTATCTCTATTTGAGCTACGGCTTGTCACAGCATACAACAACAACAAATTGCTATCATAATCAAAATCAAATTCATAAAACGGTGTAATTGTTGTAATAGAGGGATTGATAATACTATCCTCAAAAGCAATTACCCATAGCGGACTAAGTTCAGGGGTGTATTTCACAAGGAAAGCACATTCAAAATTATTCGAAAAATGTGAAAAGGAGAAGTCTGATAATGAATCAAAAACCATTGTATTGTTTGCATTACGATGATCAAATGTGGACATCAGGAAAACATTTCCCCGATTGTCTGTCTTAACCTGACAGTTCAATATGTGGTAAAACAATGATTCGCAATCATCTTTTTGTATCACATAGATACAACCCAACAAGGTGTCAAAATGTGGTGAGAACTTTATCAACTGTGGATACCAATTTTTAGGGTTGCCTTCTATTCGGTATTCTCCTGCCAGTCTTCCGTCAACCCAGAACTTAAGTCCTTTTATTGCACCGTTTTCCACATTGCATTCATGGGTTGAATCTCTGAACCAATCGTATCCTCTACGACATATATATACATTCCCATCGTCATCAATGTCAAACGAAGCGTAAAAATACCATGTACCAATAAGCCATGGGGTTGGGTCCAAATTGCCGCCATAGTATTTGACAATATCATTACCTTCGGTATCAGTGAATGTTATATTCAAAAAATGCTGTTCAATAACATTGCCGTCAAAATCAAACAATAGATACAACGTGTAATAATTTGTTCCCATATACCGAACATTTACTGGATAATTGGAGTCATTCGATTCACCCCAAACAATTGTATCTAAATAGTACGTATAACCCCATGATCTGGATGGTTCAAACTGTATAAGACATGCAAAAGCAGAATCCCCAACCTTTTTAATGTCCTGGGGTTTATGTCCACCATTGTATGGTCCTGAGAATATAACTTTCTTCCATACAATTTCGCCCTCTGTTGAGATCTTTGCTATTACAATACCTCTGGACAAATCCTTGCTCAAATCGTGTATTGACGGTATAAAATCCACATCGCCCCATGATGACAATGCATCGCAAGGACTAAGAATATATAGGTTTCCCAAACTGTCAGTGATTCCGCCGGTAATTTTTCGGTATTCGTCTGCAACCTCATACCCTTTCGCCCACTCAAAACGTTGGGCATGAGATGTAATTGTCACAAATATAAGTAACAATATAATATATAGTCTTTTCATTTTGTTCAAATTATTTATTGATTACTTCTTAATAAGTTTATGATATGTAACATAGGCTTGACCGGCACCATCTTTTGTGTTGATACGTACAACGTATGAACCAGCCGCCAGAGTCGAGACATCGAACTTGCTTGTATTCAGAAATGTTGCTTGATGCTTTCCGGTCATGTCCATAACCACAATCTCCAAGACTTCGCCTTGCACACCATCAACCTCCACCACGCCGCTGGTCGGATTAGGTATCAGACTGACCGTGGGATTCTCTGCATCCGTGCCATCAATGGCGCCATGCTTGCCTTTACCACCTGACCCCGGGTCGCTCCTGTTTTCCGTTATCAGGTCTTCAAGGTCTTCTGCCGGAATACATACATATCTTTTGCATATAGTGTCCTTGAAGCATGTTATGGCATAGAAGCAGACATCGGCCCCGTCATATATCAGCTGCGAGAGCAGGTCCGGGTCAATCATGCCGAGTCCTGTAACATTGTCGATGCCGTCAAACAGATAGTCTATCACCATTGGCGGTTCGGTCCAGAAGGCGAGCACACTCTCGGCTGGACTTACGTCGCAGTAGAAATAGAAGTATCCGGCAGCACTGCTTGTCAGGGTTTCAGCGACCTTTATGACGTCAAGACTCATGGATGAAATACAGTCTGTTGTCGGCATAATGTCTATGCTGAACATCATCTCGCACTCGTAGCAGTTATTGTCAGTGATTTTGAATGTCGCCGACGAAGGGGCAAGAGTCACCACATCGAAGGTAATATCGAAAGTATAGCAGTCGCCGGCACCTATTGTCGAGGGGACAAACGTGTGGCTAACATTTTTTATGTTTGTGTCTATCAGTATTGGCTCCAGCTGACCTGGGCAGAATTTTCTGTATCTGCGGTTGTTGCATATCTCCACGCGCGCACTGTACGAGAGGCGGCAATTATTTAATATCGTGTCGAGGGTGTACGACACGCTTATGCTGTCGCAGTCACAGAGTTTCTTGTCGCTGATTGTCAAATTCGGCGATACCTCGCTACAGCTGCCGCCGCTGTAGTCAATATGCATATTGTAGCGACCTAAGCCTCGCAGGGGAACACGTAGTGGCGAGTAGGTGTAGTTGCCCGAGCCGGTGGCTATGGGGGTGCCGTTGAGGTTCCACTCCCATGAAATATCCTGGCTGTCGTCTGTCAGTCCCCATACCGGCAGGTAGTAGTCGAAGAAATCCCAGCATTTCTCGTAGCATCCTGTGAGCAGGGCATCGAAGTCTGGCTGTTTGTGTATTCTTATCGTGGCGGTGTCCGAGGCACAGCCTATGGCAGGGTTGTAGTAGTATGCCGTCGCAAGACCGTGGGTATAATAGTCTGCTGTCGCTCCAGTGCCGCCGTTGCTCCAGTGCATCTCGCCCGTGAAACCTGTGGCCGCTATGGTTACCGGAGCATCGCTGATGCAGGGGCTGCCGCTGAAGGTCAGCGTCGGTGCGGCAGGCTTGGCGTTAACGACGATTGTATCCGTTGCCGTGGACGAGCAGTTGGTGTTTGACACCGTGAGAGATACGCTATAATTGCCGGTGGCATCCGGTGCCGTGAAGGTGAAGTTTGGCTCCGTTGACGTCTGCGAGAAACTGCCAGGCCCCGTGATGGTCCAACTATATGACAATGTGTTATCCGGTGGTCCCTGCTCGCCATAGAGAGTGATGCTGTCGCCTGCGCAGCAGTTGAAGTTGTCGGCATAGATTGATGCTGTCGGTGCGTTTAGGAATTGCACAAAGGTGGTGGCTTCTTTCTGGCAGTAGTTTTCGTTGATGACATACACAAAGTAGTCATCTGGCTGGTAAACTGAATATGGGTTTTCACCGGAAACGTGCGTCTGGTCTTTTAGTCGCCACCAAGTGTATTGATTGTCTGAGTAATGCAAATCAAACAAAATGTCTTGGGGGGTACTGTAGGGGCATACTATATTTCCTATATTATTTAAATCACCGCCATTCAAGGTATTGTTTGACGATGTTATTTCGAACGACGCATTCTTTACACACCCAAGATTATTGGTGGCGGCAACAGTGACGGTGTATAAAAGTGGTGACGCAAATGTATGGTCAATATGATTGCCATCAGTATGGAATGAGCTGCCGTCACCAAAATTCCATTCAGTAGATCTTACTGGTCCAAACATACCGACTTGGGCTCTCAGTCTGATGGGGGTGTTATTGCATGTTTTGTGTTCATATATGTTCGCCGAGTGTATCGACACATCGCCAAGTCCGAATTGCGTGGGCGGGTCGCCAATAAAAGCAGTTCCAAGCTGGCATCCTGGAGAAATGTTGCCGTTAGAGCCGTAACCCACCAACTGGAAGGTATAGAGGCATAAGCTGTTCGGATAAGGATGGGTTGGTATATAGGTGTATGATGATGCTGACACAGGCATCTGGATAAGTTCTGTCTGGTTGCCGCAAGGACTTGTCACATTTATATATACTACCGTCTGCCCGGAGCCGATATAGCGCGAGTTGTTAACAATGCGGATCCTGTCGCATTCCGGTATAAAGGTAAAGTCCGGTATGAAGTCCACCGTCTTCGTGTATTCTCCGCTGTAGCAGTCCATATTCCACGACGTTGAAGCATTGATAGTGTATATTCCAATATCGTCGAGCCTTATATCAGCCATGTAGTTGTGCGGCGCATACTGTTCAACGATTTCTTTCGGCCCGCCGGTGACAGTCCATTGTATGTTGTTAAGGTCATCCCTCGTCGACACGGTGAGTGTATGCGTGCAATAGTTGTAGGTGCCGGTGATTGCCAGAGCACTACACTCCTGGCCCAACTCATTGCTCGGTGTATAGAACATGCTGACAGCCTTGGAACAACCCGTGGCAATATTGGTCACAACACATGAATATGTACCTACGGCATCCGGGCCTGTTCCCGGCAGTATGGAGTTCCCTGTCTCCCCGTATATTGGACTCGGTCCGGAGCCGTATGTCGTCTGGTGATACCATTCGAAGGTGTAGTCCGTCGTGCTCAGCGGCGGCACCACACATATCATGTGTGTCGTCGAGTTGTACTCCAGCTTCTGAACCATTGGCAGCGGATTGACAACGACGTTCTTCGTCGCTTTCGCCATGTAGTTGGTGTCGGTACAATAATCGTATGGACTGCTGTACAGCACTACACTTCGCTGCCCCTCGCGATGGAACGAGTGTGTGGCTGATGTCCCCGTGTATTGGGAGCTTTCTATAAACCAACGATATGTGTTGGAATCATTGCCGCTGCCCGTGTAGGTGGCATCCTCATGTACGCACACCTCGTTGGGTCCGGTTATTGTGGCCGGCGTCTGCGACCCGTTGTTAACAATGATGTATATATAGCTGTCCAAATGTATGCCGCAGTAGGTGCGCCGCAGTTTTACGTAGAAGGTGGTCGGCGTCGATATCACATTCACAGCCAGTGTCACACTGTTCATGAAATGTGAGCCTTGCACCGACGCGCAGTACTGTTTGTTATCCTGTATGCTCCACTCGTAGAGCATTCCTTCACCGCTCTGATTGGGAACCTTGTCGTCACCCCATACTATAATGGTGCCAGGGCAAACGGTGATGGTGTCGTCTATGTTAAGCGGCAAAGGCACAAACTCCGACACTTGGTGTATATAATAGTTGGACGACTGGCATTGCAATACGCGGTCGTAGTTGTACACATACACATCGCACACTTCGTTCTGGTACATTATGGTGACACTGTCGCCGTTGTAATACTGCGGCGTAGCCGTCGTGCAGGCAGGGTGCCATACAAGGTTATAGTTGGGTTCTGACGGTGTGCCGTCGAGGGCAATGCCGCCGTTGAGGCACGCCGTGTGGCGGTTGTGTGGGTCAAGGTCTGTCACCGTGGGTGCCGGAGGCGTGTCCTTCACTTCTAGCACAAAGGTGGCCTCAGTGCAATAGTCAGGGTGCGCCGCCGTGATGAGGTAACGCCCCTTGTGACTGAAGGTGTGCGAGAAGGCACTGCCACTGCCGGTGGCCACCACCGCATTGCTGTTGGCAAGATCATAGGCCGTCCATGTGGCGCTGACAACAGGCATGACCTGCAGGCTGCAGGCATTGGAGATGCATATCCGGTCTTCGCCTATAATGGTCAAGTCGGGTTTCACAGTTATTGTCAGCTCCTTGGCATTGTACGGGCCACAGTCGAGAAAGTCGCAGCGGTAGCGACACCTCAGAGTGTAAGTGCCCTCCTGGTTGAACACAAAGCGCGTCTCGTTGGAGTGGGTCTTCATACTGGTATCCACGCCCGTAAGCGGGGTCACCTCCCACAGATACTCGGTAGAGCCGAACAATGGCAGCGAATACAACACGGCATCGCCAAGGCACACGTCAGTAGAGCCATTGATATCAATGTCTCCATGTATGACAGGCACCTTGCGGCTCATCAGCCTTGGACATACGGTCTCACCGCATTGGTATCCGTCAAGACCTATCACGCCGTAGCCGTCCGTAGGGTTGTCCCACATCACCGTCGGCGTTGCCGTCCCCTGTCCTCGGATGATGGTGCCGCCATACACATACCATTGGTAGTCTGTGCAGAGAGGTCTAATGGCTTTGTAGGTGACCATGGCGTCCTTGCAGACCGTGCCGTAGCAGTCAATCTCCAGGTCTGCCCCACTCACAACTTCTATATAGTACACCTCCTCGTCATAGCACCCGCAATTGTTGTACACGCGGTGTGTGATACTTGCACCATATATAACGTTCTCCAGCGTGAAGTTTGGCGTCGACGACTGAATTGAGCCTGTGCTCCAAAAATAGCCCGCTATGTCGCTGCTACCCGCTGTCGAGTTGTCAACAAACTCCACCGTACCGCCTTCACAGACACGTATCACTTTGTCGCCGGTTGGCATTACCGTGTAGTTAGGCACCGTGGTGGCTCCCACGACGGGAGTATCTATCAGCTTCACTCGGCTCGACCCTGTGCATGTGTCGCCTCCGGCATCATACGCCGTGGCTACCACATAGCCCCACTCGTCGTTTCCCCATTCCACGGTGACACTGTTGCCTGACACCGTATGTGTCACGTCGCCGTAAATCTCCCAGATATAGCCCGTGGGTGTAACAGTGCCCATATTGGCATAAGCCGTGTAAGTCACCGTTGAGCCCTTGCAGGCAACCATCAGGTTAGGATATTCGTCGGTGATTTCGTCTTTGTAGTCATAGATGCACTCCGAGTCGAAGTCCCCGGTTATGACAATGTCGCACTGGTGGGTTGGCGTCACCGGCGGCGACTGCGCCCATGCGATGACTGCTGCAAAAACAAGCAGCATAAAGGTAATAGTCTTTTTCATAATATGGTATTATTTGTTATCCCTTTCGTTCCGCTGTACACACAAAAACATTGTTCACACTATCATAAACCATAGAAACACTATAGCCGTTACTATGCATTGTATTACACCATGCCTCCGCATCATCCTTATCGGCAGTGGTATACGTAACAACCTCCTTGGAGAGGCCACACTGTGTCTCATTGCCATTAGAATAAATACGCACAGTGTACCCTTGTTCAGCCAAATCCAACATAGAATACAGGAACATATGCCATTCTGCCTCTCCTGTAATAGTGATGCTTTGGCAAACATCATTAATAGAATAATGTACTGTTTGCTTCACTTCGTTAGCAAACGTTGGATTAGCAACATATCCTTCTTGCTTAGGGGCCTCAATCTCCTTCTGGCATCCTGCAGAAAGACCAACTAACAATGCCATCATGGCAACACTTTTAAATGTCTTTTTCATAGCTGTTTTTTTTATTTGTCTTTAAAATAGTCTTTAAACTGGTATCTCATTATTTCATTTCCTTCCGCCAAAGTATTTGTGTGGCACACCATCACCATGCGGTATTTCGTATATGTAATGGCAGTCTCTACGTCAGTCGTGGCAGAGTCCACACTCAACTCCGGATGACCTGCAGGAAACGAACTGCATCCCACGCCGTCGCCATAAAGCAACAAATGCCTGTGCCATTCAGGGAAGTCCTCCAGATGCTTCCCCACGAGATTATAATCGCCATACAGTTTTATCCAGCTGGCGGTGTCCATGGCCCGCAACAGTGTTATATCCACCCTTATGCTGTCTGAAACAAGAAAGCCCCTTACGAAGGTGGCTTCTATCCCCGGCTCGTTCTCATATTTGCGGTAGGTTTCGCTAACATCGTCACCGTGCAGGATACTGTGACAGTATTTCACCGTCACAGCAACCCCTGCACACACCAGGGCAACAAATCCTGTTATCAGCAGCCAGCGTTTCATTACATATTCAGCATCACATGAATGTCGTCACACACGGCCTGCGGCTCGGCAGCCTTGTCACCAATCATGTAGTAGTATCCCCTATCAGGCAGTGCCGCCAGAGTCACAACAAATACTGCCACACATGCGGCCACAGAGATTGCGCCGCGCACCATCCTTTCACTCCGCCGTGCTTCGGCGTACCAGCGCATGTCGCCCACCACGGACGAGGCGTCCACGGCAGCGGCGCGGCGGTGCATCGACTCCACCTCGCGCAGCACATCAACCCTTCTTTTTTTGTCTTTCTTCATATCTTTCATTTATATGTTTTATCCTTCATCCGTAACCCCTAACCATTAGCCCCTAACCCTTAACCCCTAACCATTAACCATTAACCATTAACCATTAACCACTAACCCTTAACCTGTAACCCGTAACCTGTAACCCGTAACCTCTAACCCGTAACCACTAACCCGTAACCTGTAACCCGTAACCTGTAACCCGTAACCTATAACCCCTCAAAAGCATTTGTCTTATCTCCTCCCCTCCTTATCTCCTTCCCTCCTAAAAAAACATTAACCCGTAACCCGTAACCTGTAACCTTTACCCTACATCATCCCCAGTTCCTCTGCCCTCCTCCTCATAGCCTCCACCATGCTGGCACGCACGCGCTTCACGGTAGCGAGGCTCACTCCCATCTTCGCGGCAATCTCCTCGTAGCGGTAGCCCTGCCGCAGCAGCTCCAGCAGCTGCCGCTCACGCCCCTGCAGGTCGGCGGCAAGCTCGTCGACGAGATTTTCCTCGGCCACATGTCCCTCTTCCTTTGCCTTCTCTCCGCCACAACCGGCTCTCCTCTCGCGTAGGTGCCAGTCGCGCATGGCGTTAAAGATAAAATGGCGCGTCTGCCAGTAGACCCACGCCCCCTGCGCACCGCTCCACATGCGGGCCTGCCTCACGCTGAAGTTCAGCCACATACCGGCCACCGCCTCCTGTATCAGGTCGCGGCACAGCTGCTCGTCGCCGTCCGAGTACAACACGCACAGCCTGCGTATCATACGCTTGTGGCGCTCCAGCAGCTGCCGGAAACGCTCCTCGACTTCGCTATGTGGCACCTCTTCTATCACATATATATAAACTCAAAAAAGCATCAAAAAGGCTCATGAGGGGTGTATTTTTAACATTTTTTAACTCTTGTCGCCATTTTCACCCTTCTTCTCCCACCCCTTCCAACCACCCCCCTTCCATAGGTCTTCAAAAGGCCTTCAAAAGGCCTTCAAAAGGCCCTCAGCCCCCCCCCAATGGGAGCCACCGGAACACCGGCGCCGCTCCGGTGCCCCTCCACTAGGAATGCCTGTGGCATTCCGCATAAATATGTATCCGCACCGGAGCCCCTCCGACTCCGCTCCGACTGTTCACCGGTTGTTTAACGGTTTTTTGTCGGAGGGGGGTCGGACCGGATACGCAGAGGAGCCGGTGGTACGACAGGAAAAAATATTTTCGGGGCCACACAATAATATATCATATACCATAGTTATTATAAGGTTGCATACAACGACGGCCCCGTAGTTCAGCTGAATAGAACGTCGGATTCCGGTTCCGAAAGTCGTGGGTTTGAATCCCGCCGGGGTCACAAAATTATGAAAAAAAGCACCCACCCACTTCTTCAGTTGCTTGTCATGCTGGCGATGACGCTCGGCATGCTTCTTATTGCCAGCACCCCCAGTGCTGTGCTTGCCATTGCCGGTGTCGACATCACGTCGCGTTCCGCCCTCATGTGGATCGAAACCATCACGCAGATACTCACCTTCCTGGTGCCCGTGGCACTGATGACGCTGATCTACTATCGCGGACAGCAGCGCGAATACTACCGGCTGGATTTCAGCGGCCGCAAGTGGTATTACGGACTGGCAGGCGTGGCAGTGATGCTGCTTTTCACACCGCTCTACGACTGGCTGACGACTTGGAACGACAGCTGGGAGATGGGGCGCGTGGGCGAGATGATGCGCCAACTGCAGAATCAGACAGAGGGCATCATGAACAATATGCTCGGCACAACCAGCGTCGGAGGCCTGATGGCCAACCTGGTGGTGGTGGCGCTGCTGCCTGCCGTCTGCGAGGAGGTCTTCTTCCGCGCCGGCATCCAGAACCTGCTGCAGCGGTGGCTGAAGAGCCCCCACGCGGCGATATGGATCACCGCCCTCATCTTCAGCCTCGCGCACGGCGAGGTCTTCGCTTTCATGCCGCGCTTCGCCATGGGGGCGGTACTGGGATACCTATATGTATATGGCGGGTCGCTGCTCCCCAACATGCTGGCCCATTTCGTGAACAACGCCATCGTGGTGGTGCTGTACTGGCTTGTGGCACGCGGTGTGCTTGACATCGACCCGGATGCTCCCCTCAATCTTGGCTGGACCGTCGTGGCGGTATGCTCGCTGGCAGCCCTCACGCTCTTCTATGCCGTCTTCATGATGGCCAGGAAAAAGGAGGAATAAAGAGCTAAAAATTAGCCGTTAGGCATCCCGCAAGGCCACTTTTACCCCCGCAACACGACTGAGGAGAGAAAAATAGACATAACACATACAGCATTGTTAATCAATGCCATACAATACCGCGAAATGTTAAAAAGAGAAAAAGTTTAGAAAAAAAGGCTCGGTATTAAAAAAAAGTAGTACTTTTGCACTCCAATTTGAGTTGAAAACCAAAAAAGTAATAACAAAAAAAAATCATCAAACAAAATGACAAAGGCAGAAATCGTAGCTGAAATAGCTCAGAAAACCGGTATCGAGAAAGTCGCCATCCAGGCCACCGTCGAAGAGTTTATGACCGTCATCAAAGAGAGCCTTTCCGAGGGCGAGAACGTGTACCTGCGTGGCTTCGGCAGCTTCATCGTGAAGAAACGCGCTGAGAAGACTGGCCGCAACATCAGCAAGAACACCACCATCATCATCCCGGCTCACAACATCCCCGCTTTCAAGCCCGCCAAGACTTTCATGCAGGATGTGAAAAAGAAAGTGAAATAACATTAAAGAGAAGTCACAATGCCTAACGGAAAGAAGCACAAACGCCACAAAATGTCTACGCACAAGCGTAAAAAACGCCTGCGCAAGAACAGACATAAGAAGAAATAAGGGTTACAGGTTATAGGTTACGGGTTACAGGCAACAAGTTGACGTGTAACATGCGGTAACCACACTGTAAACGTTTCTTCAAGAACTTCTAAAACAAATTACAGACCACCCTGCGAATGGATGGTGTGTAATTTGTTTTATGTTATAACATAACCAACAGAACGACGACAATTTGGAAAAAGATTTAATAATATCGCGCACCCCCGAAGGCGTACAGATAGCGCTGCTCGAGGACAAGAAGCTGGTGGAGCTGCACAAAGAGCAGCCCAGCGGCCAGTATGCCGTGGGCGACATCTACTTCGGCAAGGTGCGCAAGATAATGCAAGGCCTCAACGCCGCCTTCATAGACGTGGGGGGCGACAAGGAGGGCTTCATGCACTACCTCGACCTGGGGCCTACGTACAACTCGGTGGATAAATACCTCAAGCTGGCCATGAACGGCGACAAAGGCGCCGCGACACTGGCCAACTTCAAGATAGAGCCCATACTGGAGAAGGTGGGCAACTTCGACAACATACTGAAGGTGGGGCAGCCGATACTGGTGCAGGTAACCAAGGAGCCCATCTCGACCAAAGGGCCCAAGGTGACGGGCGACATAAGCCTCGCCGGCCACTACCTGGTGCTGACGCCTTTCAGCAACAAGATATCGATATCGCAGAAGATCAAAGGCTCGGAGGAGCGCAACCGCCTGCGGCGCCTGATGCAGAGCATTAGGCCGCAGAACTTCGGCGTGATAGTGCGCACTGTGGCCGAGGGCAAGAGTGTGGCCGAACTGGACGCCGACCTGCGGCAGCTGATGGCCAGCTGGGCCGACATGACAGAGAAGCTGAAGCGCGTCTCCGCCCCCTGCAAGGTGCACGCCGAGCTCGACACCACGACGGCACTGCTGCGCGACGTGCTCACCGACGACTTCAACTCCATACAGGTCGACGACGCCGACCTATACGCCGAGGTGCGCAAGTTCGTGGCCACGATGACACCCGGCAAAGAGGACATCGTGAAGCAGTACAAGCTGGAGACCCCCATCTTCGAGCAGTTCGGCGTGCAGCGCGACATACGGCGAGCCTTCGGCCGCATAGTGACCATACGCTCAGGAGTATACCTCTATGTGGAGCATACCGAGGCCATGCACGTCATAGACGTCAACAGCGGCAACCACATCAAGGCCGGCAGCGGCCAGGAGGACACGGCGCTGCAGGTGAACATAGAGAGCGGCATAGAGATTGCCCGCCAGCTGCGTCTGCGCGACATGGGCGGCATAGTGATCATCGACTTCATCGACATGGACAAGGCCGAGAACCGCAAGAAGCTCTTCGATGTGATGACGGAGGCCATGAAGCCCGACAAAGCACGCCACACCATACTGCCGCTGAGCAAGTTCGGCCTGATGCAGATAACGCGCCAGAGGGTACGCCCCGTGATGGAAGTGGACGTGCAGGAGAAGTGCCCCATGTGCGGCGGCACAGGCCACATCAAGCAAAGCCTCGTGGTGGTGGACGAGATAGAGTCGAACCTCAAATACCTGCGCACCTCGCTCAACGAGAGCCGCTTCACCATCGTCATGCACCCATACATTCACGCTTACCTCACCAAAGGCGGTCTGAAGAGCATGCGCATGAAGTGGATGTGGCGCCACCATGTGAGACTCACCATGAAGAGCTCGGAGCAGTACAGCCTGTTTGAGTATCACTTCTTTAACGCCAGCGGAGATGAGATTCAACTGTAGGCTTCTGCTGCTGATACTGTGCCTGTTAGCTTGTGGTGCCCAGGCCCAGATACGTACACGCGGCATCGATGTGTCCAAGTTCCAAGGCAACATCAACTGGACGAAGGTGGCCAAGGACTCGACGATACAGTTCGTGTATGTGCGCGCCACCGAGGGCACCTCGATACAGGATGCCTACTACAAGACCAACATCAGCAAGGCCAAGAAGGCTGGGCTGCTGGTGGGCAGCTACCACGTGTACAGCAGCAAGACAACGGCCTACCAGCAGATGGCCAACATGCGCAAGATGATAAAGAAGAAAGAGCAGGACCTGGCTCCGGTGCTCGACATCGAAGGACACCACTCAGGAAGGCTCTACATGCAGCGCGTGGACAAGCTGCTGGAACTCATGGAGCAGGAATACGGTGTGAAGCCCGTGATATACACCAGCGAGAAGGTGTATAAGGTGCACTTCAGCGGCAAGAAATACGCCAAGTACCACATCTTCATTGCCAACTACCGTGGCTATCCCACCACACGCTTCACGCTGTGGCAATACACAGAGACCGGACGCTGCCCCGGCATCAGCGGCAACGTGGACTTCATACGCATACACCGCAACCACAGCCTGAGCGACATCAAGATGCCCAAGCCGAAGCCCAAGCCCAAAGTGGAGGACACGACGGCGAAAGGTAAATAATTTTCCGGAGTATCAAAATTATTTATTATATTTGCACACGCGCACTATATTGCGCGTGTGTATTATTTTACTGTAATATAAAAAGATATGAAGACCGTCAGTTACGGTGACATCGAGAAAATACTCTTTGGCGGAGCCGAGATGCGCATCAGCGACAACGACCTGCGCGACGTGGAGGCCTGCCACGAGTTCCTGAAAAGCTTTGCTTCCGAGAAAGTCATATACGGCATAAACACAGGCTTCGGCCCCATGGCACAATGGCGCGTGGATGACCGCTACCTGAGCGACCTGCAGTACAACATCATCCGCAGCCACTCGACGGGCGCCGGCGAACCGCTGGACGACCTGTATGTGAAAGCCGCCATGATAGCACGTACCACCAACCTGCTGCAGGCACGCAGCGGCGTGCATGTGAGCGTTGTGAAACTTCTCACGGAGTTCATCAACCGCGGCATCTACCCCTACATACCGCAGCACGGCAGCGTGGGCGCAAGCGGCGACCTGGTGCAGCTGGCGCACATAGCGCTGACGCTCATCGGAGAGGGCAAGGTGCATTACAAAGGCGAATGGCGCGCAAGCAGCGACGTGATGAAAGAATGCGGACTGGAGCCGCTTAAGATATACATCCGAGAAGGACTCAGCATCACCAACGGCACGTCGGTGATGACGGGCATCTCGGCCGTGAACCAGCACTATGCTGAGCGACTGCTGGAGTTGAGCCTGCTGGCGGCGGTGTGGATGAACGAGGTGGCAGCAAGCTATGACGACTGGATGGCCGAGGAGCTTAACGGCGTGCGCCGTCAACGTGGACAGCAGTACGCCGCCCGCCGTATGCGCGAACTGGCCAAGGGCAGCCAATGCCTCACCAAGCGCGAGCACCACCTCTACAGCGAGGAGCAGAAAGGCAAGAGCTACTTTGAGCACAAGGTGCAGGCCTACTACTCGCTGCGCTGCACGCCCCAGATACTAGGGCCGGTGTACGACACGCTGATGAACAGCCGCGAGGTGATAGAGAACGAGTACAACTCGGCCTGCGACAACCCCATCGTGGACCCCGTGGCCAAGAATGTCTTCCACGGAGGCAACTTCCATGGCGACTACATATCGCTGGAGGCCGACAAGGTGAAGATAGCCGTCACACGACTGGCGCAGACTGCGGAGCGGCAGATGAACTACCTGTTCCACGACCGCATCAACGGCATACTGCCGCCGTTCCTCAATATGGGAACCCTGGGGTTGAACTACGGTATGCAGGCCTGCCAGTTTACGGCCACGAGCACCACTGCCGAGTGCCAGACCCTGTCGATGCCCAACTATGTGCACACCATACCCAACAACAACGACAACCAGGATATAGTGAGCATGGGCACCAACAGCGCGCTGCTCTGCAAGCGGGTTATAGACAACGCCTACCAGGTGATGGCCATTCACATGATTGCCCTTCGCCAAGCCACGGACATACTGAAGAAGGCCGACAATCTGGCTCCCGCCACACGGGCCATGTACGACAAGGTGAACGCCATAGTGCCGGCCTTCGTCGACGACACGCCGTTCTACGAGGAAATAGCCAACGTTGAACAAATGCTGAGAGGATAATACACTCCCCGCCTACGGCGGAAATCTTGGAAATACAGTTTACACAAAAAAGATTTCCATGTTTTTCAGAACAGCAAATCTTGGGAAATCAAGGCAAATCCAGATTTCTAAGATTTCAATGATTTCGCGAAGCGGGAGAAAAAAGAACAAAGAACAATGGAGTACGCTTTGATAACAGGAGCATCGCGCGGCATCGGAAAGGCTGTGGCTATGAGGCTGGCGGCCGACGGGATGCCTGTGGTAATAAACTACAAGAGCAACACCGCAGCCGCGGAAGAGACCAAGGCGGCCATCGAGGCTGCCGGCGGGCACTGTGAGCTGCTGCCCTTCGACACTGCCGACCCGAAAGCCATTGATGCCGCCATGGAACAGTGGGAGGCGCAGCACGCCGACGACTACATATCGGTGCTGGTGAACAACGCCGGCATACGGCAGGACAACATCATGGTCTTTATGACCGACGAGCAGTGGCACTCGGTGCTCGACACCACCCTCAACGGTTTCTTCTATCTCACGCGCCGCGTGGTGAAGGGCATGATGACGCACCGCTACGGCCGCATCGTCAACGTAGTGTCGCTTAGCGGCATCAAGGGTATGCCGGGCCAGACGAACTACAGCGCAGCAAAGGCCGCCGTGATAGGAGCCACCAAAGCGCTGGCACAGGAGGTGGCACCGAGGAAAGTAACGGTGAACGCTGTGGCGCCGGGCTTCGTGGCCACGGATATGACAAAAGACCTTGATGAAGGCGAGCTGAAGAAGCTGATACCGGCAGGCCGTTTCGGGAAACCTGAGGAGGTGGCCGCACTGGTCGGCTTCCTCGCCTCGAAGGAGGCCGCCTACATCACCGGCGAGGTGGTGAACATCAACGGAGGATTATACACATGAGAAGAGTTGTTATTACGGGAATAGGTATCTGGTCGTGTCTCGGGACTAATGTCGATGAGGTGCGCCAGTCGTTATATGAAGGCCGCTGCGGCATCGGGGTGGAACCCGAGCGCAAGGACTACGGCTACCAGTCGACGCTGACGGGCATCGTGCAAAAACCCGTGCTGAAAGGCCTGCTTGACCGCCGCATGCGTGCCGGCATGAGCGAAGAGGCTGAATATGCATTCATGGCCGCCCGCGAGGCATTCCAGATGGCGGGTGTGGACGACGACTACCTGATGGCAAACGAAGTAGGTGTGCTGATGGGCAACGACTCATCGGCCAAGGCCGTCGTGGAGAGCCACACGCTGATGCTCGAGAAGCGCGACTCGGCCCTGCTGGGCAGTGGCTGGATATTCCAGAGCATGAACTCAACGGTGAACATGAACCTCAGCACCATCTTCCACCTGAGGGGTATAAACTTCAGCGTGAGCGCAGCCTGCGCCAGCGGCAGCCACTCGATAGGGCTGGGCGCCATGTTCATCCGCCAAGGGCTCCAAGACATGGTGCTCTGCGGCGGCGCACAGGAGACGAACCTATACAGCATGGCCTCGTTCGACGCGCTGGGTGCTTTCAGCAAGCGCATGAACGAGCCTACAAAGGCTTCGCGCCCCTTCGACCGCGACCGCGACGGACTCATACCCAGCGGCGGCGCTGCAGCACTGGTGCTTGAAGACTACGACCACGCCGTCAAACGCGGCGCACGGATACTAGCCGAAGTGTCAGGATACGGCTTCAGCAGCAATGGCGGCGGCATCTCGCAGGCTAGCGACGACGGCAGCGCATTGGCCATGCACCGTGCACTGCAGGACGCAGGCCTGACGGTGGACGGCATAGACTACGTAAACGCCCACGCCACCAGTACGCCCCAGGGCGACCTCTACGAGGCCAAGGCCCTCGGACGCCTCTTCGAGGGGCACCGCGCCTGGATAAGCTCGACCAAGAGCATGACGGGTCACGAGTGCTGGATGGCCGGCGCCAGCGAGGCCGTATACAGCATACTGATGATGCACGGCGGCTTTGTGGCCCCTAACATTAATTTCGAAAACCCCGACGAGGCCAGCGCCCATCTGAAACTGGCCACCAAGACCATAGAGACACGTGTGGACACCGTGCTGAGCAACAGCTTCGGCTTCGGCGGCACCAACTCGGCGCTGGTGCTGAAGAAGTGCTGACGGGGGGGGGCTTTTAGATTGTTTACAAACAAAAACAGAGATATCATGAAAAAGATTTTAATGACACTACTTATGGCGCTGATAGCCGTGAATGCCTTTGCTGCAAACCCGCTGAAAGTGAAAGATGGCGACAAAAAGTTCTTCAGGAAAGCCAAGGGCGAGTGCCTGCTGGAGGTGGTTTACACCGGAGCCTCCTTCGACGGCAAAATGCCGCTGACGGAGAAATACTCCGACATCGACAATAAGACAACTATCTCATACGAAGGTTTTGTGGAAGAATACAACGACCGCAACAAGAACCTGCCTGTAGTGAAGGATGAATCCAAGGCGAAATACAAGATAACTATACTGGTCACTAAGGTTGATGAATTTGTGAATATAATGGGGTTTATCCCCGGCCCATGCATACGTGTGTGGGGCACCTTGACCGTAACCGATCTCAGTGACAACTCCACGATTGTGGTTGTCGACATCGATGAGATTGACGGCGGGTCGGCCCCCACCACCGACCGAGCCTTCAACGACACCTTCGGCGAACTGGGCAAGAGAATAGCTAAACTCTAACACCATACTAAACATTTACTGTAATGTATCTTAACCCGAAACTGAAAGAAGCCTACAGCAAGGAGCGCCTCAGTGCTCGCGAGGCACAGGAGAAGGCCGAATGGATTGCCTGGGGGCCGATAGTGTTCCAGGTGAGCCGCCTGATGAAGAAGTTCGGCATACTGGAGATGCTGCGCAACAGCGACAACGGCATGACAGAGGCTGAGGTGGCCGAAGCCACCGGCCTGAGCCGCTACGCCGCTAAGGTGATGCTCGAGGCGAGCCTCTGCATAGGCACCGTTCTTATTGACCCTGACACCAACCGATACACGCTGAGCAAGACAGGCTGGTGCTTTATCACCGACCCTGCCACTAACGTAAACATAGACTTCAACCACGACGTGAACTACGAAGGGTGGTTCCGCCTGGAGGAGAGCCTCAAGGAGGGACGCCCCGCAGGACTGGAGCATTTCGGCCCGTGGCCCACGGTGTACGAGGGCCTGTCGCAGCTGCCGCCGCAGGTGCAGAAGAGCTGGTTCGGCTTTGACCACTTCTACAGCGACAGTTCGTTCCAGCAAGCCCTGGAGATAGTATTCGCTGCCAAACCGCGTACACTGCTCGACGTGGGCGGCAATACAGGCCGCTGGGCTCTGCAGTGCGTGGGACACGATAAGGACGTCAACGTCACCATCGTCGACCTGCCACAGCAGCTGGAGATGATGCGCCGTGACACCGCTGGCAAGCCCGGCGCCGACCGCATAGACGGCTATGGCATGAACCTCCTCGATGCCAGTCAAGCTTTCCCCACCAACAAGCACTACGACGCCATTTGGATGAGCCAATTCCTCGACTGCTTCGGCGAAGAGGAGATAGTTAGCATCGTGAGCCGCGCCGCCAAGATTATGGACGCCGACAGCCGCCTGTACATCATGGAGACCTTCTGGGACCGCCAGCGTTTCGAGCCCGCGGCATTCTGCCTCACAATGACAAGCCTATACTTCACTGCCATAGCCAACGGCAACAGCAAGATGTACCACTCGGAGGACATGGAACGACTTGTGGAGAAAGCAGGGCTGGAAGTAGAGATAATACACGACAACCTGGGCCAAGGCCACAGTATTATGGTTTGCAAAACAAAATAAAACATCAATATGACAAGACAGGAAATAGAAGGAAAAGTCAAGAACTTCCTCATTGAGGAACTGGAATTTGACGAGGAAAAAATCACGCCAGATGCACGCCTGAAAGAAGACATCGGCGTGGACAGCCTCGACTTTGTGGATATCGTGGTTATCGTGGAGAAGACCTTTGGCTTCAAGATTGTTGCCGAAGACATGAAGACCATAAAGACGTTTGGCCAGTTCTGCGATTACATTGAGAGTAAGATAAAATAAGTGCAGGAGCCGGAACATAGCAAGTGGAGCGGACGCACCGACGGCACGCCTTTCATGCAGAGGGCGCTGATAGTGCTGTTCAAGGTGGTGCCGCTGGAGGCCATCTATGCCGTTATGGCTCTGGTGGTGCCGTTCTACATGCTATTCAATCACAAAGGCTATCTGGCCATCTACCACTTCTTCCGCCATAGACTGGGCAAGAGTCCGCTTAGTGCATTCTGGCACGTGTACTGTAACCACTACGCCTTCGGGCAGGTGGTGCTTGACCGTTTCGCCACCTACGCTGGCAAGCGTTTCAAGCTGACTGTGGACGGCAACGAGCACTACCTACAACTGAACGAAGGCGAGAAGGGCTTTATGATGCTTTCATCACACGTGGGCAACTATGAGCAGGCAGGCTATGCGTTGGTGAGCGACCGCAAACAGTTCTACGCACTGGTCTATGCCGGCGAGTCGGCCACAGTAATGAGCGAACGTGGCAAACAATTCGTTGGGAGCAATATACACATGATACCTGTACAGGCCGATATGTCACACCTGTTCCTAATCAACAAGGCACTCGATGATGGCAACATTATCAGCATGCCTGCCGACCGCTGCTTCGGATCAGCAAAGAGTGTAGAATGCCAGTTTTTCGGTGCTCCGGCAAAGTTCCCATTGGGACCATTCGCTACAGCAGTACAGAAAGGTGTTCCAGTACTGGCGGTGATGGTCATGAAGAATGCACACCGCAGCTACACTGCTTACGTGAGACCTGTGGAATGCAACCACACTCTGCCACGCAAAGAACAAATGGGAGCATTGGCACAAAGTTTTGCCTCAATACTGGAAGAGATAGTGCGCCAATATCCACACCAATGGTACAACTACTATGAGTTTTGGGCTTAATGGATAAAGAATACGACATACTGGAACTGATACCGCAGCGTCTTCCGATGGTTATGGTAGACCGCCTGTTGCACTGCGACACCGTGCTCACCAAGACAGAGTTTACTGTGCGGAAAGAATGCATCATGGTTGATGACGGCCACATGTCTCCAATCGGTCTGATAGAAAACATTGCCCAAACATGTGCAGCACGAATGGGATACATCAACATTAGCAGCGGGAAAGAAGTTCGTGTGGGTGTAATCGGTGCACTACGCGAGATGGAGATACATGCACTGCCAAAAGTAGGTGATACCATAACGACAAGCATTATAGTAAGTGACGAGGTTTTTGGGATGACACTGGCGCAGGCCGAAAGCCGTTGCGGTGACACCATAATGGCATCCGGAACAATAAAGATTGCGCTATTGTGACCCTGAAGGAGTGCGAACACCATAATATGAAAATAAACGGACAGTGAGCAACACACTAAGTACAAGGAAAAGGCTCGACGTACGCTTCAGCGAGGTAGATTCCATGGGAGTTGTATGGCACGGAAGCTATATGACATACCTTGAGGATGCCCGCGAGGCCTTCGGAGAAAAATACGACCTCGGCTATCTGCGCTTCTTTGGCGAGGGCTACTACGCACCGCTCGTAGATGTGCAGATCAAATACAAGCAGCCCATCATCTATGGCATGCATCCCGAGATAGAGATAACCTATACGCCTACTGAGGCCGCCAAGATAGTGTTTGACTACAAGATTACAGACGGCGACACACTGATAGCCACAGCGCACTCCGTGCAGGTGTTCATGGACAAGCAATACAAACTGGTACTCGGCAACCCGCCGTTTTTCGAAGAGTGGAAAAAGAGATGGTTATAAAACTGGCAGATAACATATATTCGCCTCTTGGGGCAACGACATGGGAGAACTACCAAGCCGTGATGGCTGGCAAATGTGCCCTGCGTCAATACTCTCTCCCCGACGATTCTCTATATACTGCGTCATTATTTCCTGAAGAAGAACGACGTGACGATGGTTATACATTCTTCGAGCAGCTATGCATAGCGTCGGCAAACGACGCCATAGCCCGTGCAAACATAGACCCGAAGTCTCCACGTGTGTTGTTCATACTCTCCACCACCAAAGGCAACGTACATTTGCTAGCTAAAGGAGATACCGAACAGGCGCTACTTGGCACCTCAGCCAATGTAATCTGCCGTCATTTCGGCAACCCGAATCCTCCAATTGTTGTTAGCAACGCCTGTATCAGTGGACTAAGCGCACAGATTGTGGCTATGCGTAGCATCGATGCTGGCCTTTGCGACACTGCGGTCGTCATAGGTTGTGACGTGCAAAGCGAGTTCATCATCAGTGGCTTCCAATGCTTACATGCCCTCTCGCCCGACCCCTGCCGTCCTTTCGACAAAGACCGTTGCGGACTGAACCTCGGCGAAGCGGCAGCAACAATAATCTACAGCAAAGGCACCGAAGGATGGATTGCTGAATCTGGGGCCATGTGCAACGACGCTAACCACATCAGCGGTCCTTCGCGTACAGGCGAAGGTTCCTACCGCTGCCTGCAAGCCCTGAACATAGACAAAGAGAAGATTGCTTTTGTATCCGTACACGGCACATCAACTCTCTACAACGACGAGATGGAAAGCATCGCCATGGAGCGCGCCGGATTGGCAGATGTGCCGCTGTTCAGTCTCAAAGGCATCTACGGTCACACAATGGGGGCCGCCGGCATACTCGAGACCATTCTATCCATGCAGGCTGTTGAGCACGGCGTAATCTTTGGCACTCGTGGATACCATGAATTGGGCGTTAGCCGACAGATAAACATCAGTGCAGACAACCGCACCACTGACAAGCACAGCTTTGTCAAGCTTTTGTCTGGCTTCGGCGGCTGCAACGCAGCAATGAAGTTCAGCTATAACACAAATATCAACCACACTAATTCCATCACAGTCAATCCTTATATTGGCTCTATTCCATCTATACGGCTCTCCCCAACCGCAGACGAACTGGTAGACCTATACCGTACCCAAATCGGTGACTACCCGAAGTTCTTCAAGATGGACCCGCTCAGCCGCTTAGGCTTTGTCGCCACCGAATTGCTGCTGAAGCAATGTCCCAAAGCCGATTATGGCGTGCTGCTCTTCAACCGCAGCTCATCGCTGGCCGACGACACAGCCTTCCAAGCCACTATACAGGACCGTACAAACTGGTTTCCCTCCCCTGCCCTATTCGTCTACACACTACCCAACATCGTCACTGGCGAGATTGCCATACGTAATCATTTCCAAACCGAGACCAACTTCGTGGTACTTGACGCCCCACGCTCCAATATTATGGCCACTCAGATAGCCATTGCTGCCCAATATGGGCCACAGATAGCCGGCTGGTGCGATGTGGACACCAACGGCAATTACCTTGCCGCTCTCGTCGCCGTACCGCAACATACAGACAAGGAAACAATCGAACAAGAATTAAACAAAATATTAAAATAAACAGACAATGGAAGAACTCATCCTAAAACTTAAGAAAGAAATTATTGAAGTCCTGAACCTTGAAGACATCAAGCCCGAAGACATTGACGCCAATGCACCCCTTTTCGGTGCCGAAGGACTTGGCCTCGATAGCATCGACGCCCTCGAGCTCATTGTCCTCATGGAGAAAAACTACGGCATCAAGCTGCAGGATCCCAACCAAGGCAAAGAGATATTCAAGTCCATCAACGTGATGGCTGACTACATTAGCAAGAACCGCACCAAGTGAAGATTGTCATCACAGGAGCAGGCATCGTGTCGGCTATAGGCGTAGGCAAGGCCGAGACACTGACGTCGCTGCAAGAGGGACGCAGTGGCATACGCCCGTTGCGCTACCTAATAACCGATCATCACGAGTTTCCCGTGGGAGAAGTACAACTCAGCAACGACGAGATGTGCGCCCTACTCGGACTTGATCCTGCAGCTCAGCCCACCACCCGCACCGCCCTCATGGGCATGGTGGCACTTAAGGAAGCACTTGAGGAAGCTCAGCTTCAGCCCGAAGAATACCCCGCAGTGCCACTTATTTCAGGCACCACTGTCGGCGGCATGGACAAAAGCGAGCTCTACTATCTCGACTTCCTCGAGAACGACAGTCGCAACGAGTACATACGTACCCACGACTGCGGAGCCTGCACCGAGATGATTGCCGACCACTTCGGCCGCTTCAGCATGCTCTCCACTCTCTCCACGGCATGTTCGTCGGCAGCAAATGCCGTCATCCTCGGTGCAGAGCTGCTACGCTCCGGACAGGCAGAATGCGTAGTCGTGGGCGGTAGCGAATGCATCACCAAGTTCCACCTCAACGGTTTTGCGTCCCTAATGATTCTCGACCGCGAACCCTGTAGGCCTTTCGACGAGAGTCGTGCCGGTCTCAACCTTGGCGAGGGTGCTGCATGGTTGGTCCTTGAAACCGAGGATCATGCCCGTCGGCGCAAAGCCTCTCCGTTAGCCTGCCTTGCCGGCTACAGCAATGCCTGCGACGCCTTTCATCAGACCGCCACCTCGGCCGACGGAGAAGGCCCGTATCTGGCCATGAAGCAGGCACTCAAAAGTGCAGGCATAACACCTGAGCAGGTAGATTACATCAATGCCCACGGCACCGGCACTGGCAACAACGACATCAGCGAAAGCACCGCCATTCGTCGCCTATTCGGCGAACAAGTGCCACCTGTGTCATCAACAAAAGCCTTCACCGGTCACACCACCAGCGCATCCGGCACCATCGAAGCCGTCATCTGTCTGTTGGCCATGCAGCACGGATTCCTGCCGCTCAACCTTCGTTTCAACAACGCAGGCGAGTGCTTAACACCTGTCCACAAGCCTACCAACAAGCCACTGCGCTATGTACTCAGCAATGCATTCGGCTTCGGTGGCAACGACAGCGCACTGGTTTTGTGCAATACTGATAGCACAGAGTTTACTTGCAATGTAACAACTCCACAGAACAGGCCCATTTACCTTCTTTCTGCGACCCAGATATCAGCCCAAGAGCCACTCAGCGAGGCTTGGAAAGACAATCCCATACCACTCACAGAGCCTTTGACGCGCAGTCGCGAAGCCGACTACAAGCAGTTTATACCACCCCTTGAGGCACGCCGCATGGGCCGCATACTCAAGCGTGCCATAGCCACCGCCAAGACTGCCACCATGCAAGCCGGCGTCGACATACCCGAAGCCATTATCACTGGCACAGGTCTCGGTTGCATAGAGAACACCGAGATATTCCTCGACGCCCTATGCCGTCAAGGTGAAGACCAGATGATGCCCACGCGCTTCATGCAGTCGACACACAACACCATCTCGTCCATCGTGGCCATCAACCTGCATGCCCACGGTTACAACGCCACCTACGCGCATAACACCGTTTCTTTCCAAAGCGCGCTCCTTGACGCCATGCTCCAACTGCGGCGTGGGGCCATTGGCAACGCCCTTGTATGCGCCCACGACGAGATGACTCCATCCTATCACGCCCTGCTCTGCAAGGGAGGATACCTCAAGGACAAGCTCGCCACTGAGTGTGCCGTAAGCATGATGCTCTCCACCGAAAACAACGGACACGCTCTCTGCGAAGTGGCCGATATGCGAATGCTTTACCGCCCTACGGAAGCCGAAAAACAGCATGCCATCGACTCTCTGCTTGCCCAAGCGCCCAACACTCAACTGTCAACATTCAATTCTCAACTCATCTTCGGCACATCCTACACCGCCCCTGCCCTCGACCTATACGCTGCCGCGCATCTGATGAAAGACAAACCCGTCGTTGTTGAATACAGTGACGAGAAATATTACACACTAATACTCATCCGCCCATGTTCCGCCTGCTGATACTCGTAGCCATTCAGACCGCCTTCCTCGCCGGAGGCCAGGTATTGCTGAAACTCGCCATGGCCAAGCTGCCCAAGTTCAATTGGTCGTGGAGCTACTTCAAAGCGGTTGCCACCGACTGGTGGCTGCTGGCCTGCGGCATCAGCTTCGGTATTGCCACGATACTATGGCTCTACATCCTCAAACATTTCCCATTCTCACAAGCCTACCCGCTCACAGCCCTCGGCTATGTCTTCGGCATGATTGCCGCCATCATCGTCTTTGGCGAGAGCGTCCCACTGGTCCGCTGGATTGGCGTAGTGCTCATCGTGGCAGGCTGTTTCTTCATAATGAAATAAACGCTATGGCAAAACAACTGACAACAATACTGCTGACACTCTGCATGACACTCTGTGTCGTGGCACAGAAACCCGTGGCCGACCGCGATGCTGTACTGACTCGCATAGAAGCCGCTCTGACACCTCAAGCAGGCAAGAGCATAAAATACGACTTCACGCAGACCAAACACAGTCCATTGTTGGCACAGGACGCCGTATCGCACGGCAACGTCACCCTCACCGGCGAACATTACCTGCGCTGGCATTATACCGACCCACGCAACCATGCTTTAATCATCGACCGCGACAGCATCTATGCTGAGACCGACGGCAAAAGCCACTCTCTTGCAGGCCCTGCAGGCACCATCATGCGCAACATGACAAACACCATGATGTCGCTCACCAACGCTGGCACCCTCGCCAACGAAAAAGTCTTCTCTGTAGAGCTCACCGAAGACGCATCAGTCTACCACGCCACACTGACCCCAAAACGCCGCGACATGCGACGCATGATGCAGCAACTGCTTGTCGACTTTGACAAGAAGAGCTGCCGCGTGCTAAAGGTCAAGCTCATCGAGAAACACAACAGCTACACCATTATTGAATTCCACGCCAAATGAAAGTCCTTGAGGAGATAATAAACATTCAACGCTGTGCGTGGGAGACCACAGATGACGGTCTTCGCGTGGCTGCCACCCTGTCGGCACAACGCGACAGCGCTATCTACAAAGGCCACTTCCCCGACAAGCCCATCACCCCTGGCGTATGCATGATAGGCGCCGTGGTGGAACTGCTCTCGCAAGCCAGCGGCAACAACTTGAGCCTTGCCAAGGTAAACAACATCAAGTACCTCTCCATGATGTCGCCCGACGACGTCGACGGTGCCACGCTCGCCGCCACCCTCAACGGCGAAACCGCCACCGCCACCTACACCAAAGGCGACACCATCTACGCTAAAATGAAATTAACAGTACAGCCGTACCATGAAACGGCTCTACAATAGTATATGAATTATTGCGCCGTCATACCGACCTACAACAATGCCCGCACCGTGGCCGACATAGTGCGACGCACACTGGCGGTATGCACTGACGTGATAGTGGTCAACGACGGCAGCACCGACAACACGCTTGAGATGCTTGACAACGTGAAGTGCGAAGTGATAAGCTACAGCCGCAACCGTGGCAAAGGCTATGCCTTGCGCCGCGGTCTCGAGGCAGCACGAGCGGCAGGCTTCGACTACGCCGTCACCATCGACAGCGACAGGCAGCATTCTCCCGAAGAGATACCACAACTAATTAAAGCCATCGGCACAGAGCCAACACTTGTCGTCGGCAGCCGCAACCTACAGGCCGACGGCATGCCAGCAGGCAACACCTTCGCCAATCGCTTCAGCAACTTCTGGTTCCGCCTTCAGACAGGCCTCCGTCTGCCCGATACCCAGACAGGCTTCCGTGTCTACCCTCTCCACAATCTCCCATGCCTCAAACTGCTCACATACCGTTATGAAAGCGAGCTCGAGCTGCTCGTCTTCTCGGCCTGGCGCGGCGTAAACATTGTGCCCGTGCCTGTCAGCGTCAGCTATCCCGCCGACCGAGTCAGCCATTTCCGTCCCTTCTACGACTTCTTCCGCATCTCCATCCTCAACACCGTTCTATGCCTGCTGGCAATAGTCTACGGCTATCCCCGCATGATAATCAACCGCATGAAAGGAGGCCGCCGATGACCAAGCTACTGCTGCGCCTGCACGACTACCTTATGCGCCACCGTCCGCTGGCTGTGATGCTGCTTGTCATACTGCTCATCACAGGAGCGGTGCTGGCACTGCAGCTGCACTATCAGGAGAACATCGCCGACTTCCTGCCACGCACGGCCGAGAATGCCAAGCAGGCCTCTATCTACAACGCCCTCGGCGACCAAGGGCAGATTACTGTCATCTTCCGTCCGTCGCAAGATGCCGGCGATGAGGATGTCATGGACGCCATAGACCTCTTTGCCGATACCTTCACCGACCTACCCGTACAGGCCCGCGCCGACGAGAGCGACGCCATGGATGCCATCGAGGATGTCCGCAACCGTATAGCGCTCTACCTGACACCATCCGACTACCTCCGCATAGACTCGCTACTGGCCGAGCCCGGCTATATTGCCCAACGCATGGCAGATGCAAGGCAGACACTAAGCATGCCCCTGCCGCCAATGGCCACCGACATGATAACCGCCGACCCATTGGGGCTCTTTTCCCCTGCGCTGCAGCGCTTGCAGGCACTCAGCCCCAGCAGCCGCTACCAGATGGTCGACGATTACATCTTCGACGACAATGGCAATGGATTTGCTTTCATCACCAGCCCCTACGGCGGCAGCGACACCCGCAACAACGGACGTCTGACCAAAGCCATCGACGCAGCCATCGACAGCGTGCAGCATGCCACCGGCGGCACAGTCGCCATCTCGGCTGTAGGAGCGCCGCTGATAGCCGTCACAAACGCCACCCAGATAAAGCACGACAGCCTGCTGGCCATCATTCTGGCCGTGGTGCTGATAGCCATAATCCTCTGGCGCACCATGGGGCGCAAGCGCAACGTGCTGTGGATGGGTTTCTCCGTGGCAGCGGGATGGCTCTTCGCTCTGGCGGTGATTGCTGTATTCAAAACGGAAATATCAATCATCGTTGTCGGCATCGGTTCCGTACTCGTCGGCATCGCTGTCAACTATCCGTTGCACTATCTCGAGCACCTCAAGCACCATCCCGACCGCCGCGAGACCCTACGCGAGATGGTCGAGCCGCTGGTCACCGGCAACATCACCACAGTGGCGGCGTTTGCCTGCCTCGTCTTCGTCAAAGCCGAAGCCATGCGCGACCTTGGCCTTTTCGCCTCGCTGATGCTTGTAGGCACAATCGGCTTCACAATGATATTCCTACCCCTTTGGGCTAAAACCGGAGCCTCACCGACTCCCCTCCGTAGTCCCTCCGACCAAAAACCGTTAAACAACCGTAGAACAGTCGGAGCGGGTACGGAGCGGGTACGGAGAGACTCCGTAGTATTCTGGTTGATGGTGATAGTCACCGTCGTGCTGGGATATTTCAGCACCAAAGTGGAGTTCGACGCCGACCTGCACAATATCAACTACATGACAGCACAGCAGCAGGAAGACTTCAACCTGCTGGCCGGTAGCATGGAAGAAGGCAACATCAGATACGTGGTTGCCGAGGGAGCCACCCTCGAAGAGGCATTGCAGCGCAATGACTCGCTTGGGCTTGACGGCGTAGCATCGCTGATGCCTTCGCTGGCTCGCCAACAGGAGGCTCTGAGAAACTGGGAGACCTTGCTGGCAGCACATCCGGGGCTTGCCGACGAGGTGCAGCACGAGGCACGCAAGGCCGGATTTGCCGAAGGCGCTTTCGCACCATTCATAGGCTGCCTCGAGAATGAATACATACCAGAGGAATGCAGCATCGACGGCGCCATGGGGCAGCTGGCGGCCAACTATATATTGACGTCGGACACAGGCGTCAGTGTAGTCAATTTCATGCACGGCGACAGAGAAATGCCTACCGTGGAACACACCTATGCCTTTACACAGGCCGACGTGGGCAGCGGACTGGTCAGCGCGCTCAACAACGATTTCAACTATATCCTGTATGTCTGTTCCTTCGTGGTCTTTGCCTTCCTTTGGCTCGCCCTCGGACGGTTGGAGCTGGCCATTCTGGCTTTCCTGCCAATGGCCATGGGGTGGCTGTGGATACTGGGCATCATGGCCTTGCTGGGCATCAAGTTCAACATCGTCAACATAATACTGGCCACGTTTATCTTCGGCCAGGGCGACGACTACACGATATTCATCACCGAGGGGCTGCTGTACGAGTACCGGACAGGGCAGAAACGGCTGAAGGAATACCGCCAGAGCGTGATAATCTCGGCGGCGCTGATGTTCGTGGGCATAGGCACGCTGATAGTGGCCAAACACCCTGCGATGCGGTCGCTGGCCGAGGTGGCCATGATAGGCATGGGCTGCGTGGTGCTGATGGCCTGCGTGGTGCCGCCCGTGGTGTTCCGCTGGCTGACGACGAAGCACGGAGTGCGTCGTGAGACACCGATAACGGCAGCACGGATACTGATGACGGTGGTGCCGCTGACGGTGTTCATACTGTTTGCGCTGGTGGTTGCAACACCGGTGACGCTCGTGCTGTGGCTTACGCCCGACAACCGCTACCGCAAGCGTGATTTCTTCCACCGTTTCATCTGCGGTGTGGTGCGGCTGGGGGCACGGCTACTGCCAGGAGTGAAGTTCCGCACAGATAATCCTCACGGAGAAAACTTCAGCAAACCGGCAGTCATAGTGGCCAACCACGCGTCGCATCTCGACCTGCTGTGTGTGCTGATGCTGCACCCGAAAATTGTCATACTGACAAAGAACTGGGTGTGGCGCAACCCGATATACGCACATATAATACGCTACGCGGAGTTCCTGCCGGCAGAAGCGGGATATGAAGCGCTGATGCCGAAGCTGCGCAACCTTGTAGGACGCGGCTATTCGGTGATGGTGTTCCCGGAAGGGACCCGCACACACGACGGTCATGTAGGCCGTTTCCACAAAGGAGCCTTCATGCTGGCCGACGAGTTGGGGCTGGAGGTGATGCCTGTGTTTATCCGCGGTGCCTACAGCGTATGGCCCCGCCACGAGTCGCTGATGCGCAAGGGAGAGATTACAGTAACCATAGGCGAACGCTGCCATGCGGACAGCCACGAGGCACGGGCACTATTTAAAAGGGAGCTGGAGGGATGAAGAGTGTGTGCATAATGGGAGGAGGGCTCGGAGGCCTGATGACCGGCGCGCTGCTGGCCAAGGAGGGCTACCGCGTCACGGTGCTGGAGAAGAACCGTATAATAGGCGGCGGCTTGCAGAGCTTCCGGCGCGGAAAATACCTGTTCGATACCGGCATGCATATCTTCGGGGGAATGGGCGACAACGGTCAGATACGGCTCATCTGCCGCTATCTGGGCATCGAGGAGCGCGTGAAGACAGCGCCGAGGCGCGTTGTGGTGACTGATGCCTGCGATTCGTACCCCGAGGCATACACTGAGAAGATACATGCACTGACCGAACAGGAGCCACTGTACAGACTGAAACCAAGCGAAGTGGAATACCGGCTGACGGACTTGAGCCTGACGGCCAAAGAGCTTGTTGAGCAGACGGCGCGCAGCGCAGAAGAGCTGAGACTGTTGGCTTATCCGTCGCTGCTGTATGGCGGTCGCGAAGACAGTCCCGCATTCCTGCACGCACTGATAAGTTGTGCGCATCAGCAGGGCACATACACCTTTACCGACGGCAGCGTGCATTTTGCCGAACTGTTGGCGGAAGTGATTGAGAACGCGGGCGGAGAAGTAAGGAGCGGCGAGACAGTAACCGGCATAGAGACCAGCGGCCGACAGGTGAGTGCTGTGCATACAGACAAGGGCACATACACGGCCGACCTCTACGTGAACGACATGCCTGTGAGCAAGCTACTGGAGCTGACGCCTGCGGGAGCTTTTACACCGGCATTCCGCAGCCGTATAGGAGCCGTGCCCTACACGATGTCGGCAATGAGCGTGTTCATTGGGCTTAAACCCCGCAGCATGCGATATGACGGAGAAGCATGGTTTGCGATGCAAGACAGCTGCGCACTCTGGAACATGGACGAATGCGGCGAAGAGGCATGGCCGCAAGCGATGTTCGCTCTACCCTCGGAAGACAGTGACAATCCCGGCTTTGCGGCCACCATAACCGCAGTGTGCCCCATGAATTACGACTACGTTAAGCGTTGGGAACAAAGCGTGACAGGGCAAAGACCAGAGGAATACTATCGCTGGAAAGAGCGCATGATGCATCAGGCAATAGATGTGATATGTGAGAAGTTAGGTGCAAGTCGCGAAATGATGGCATACATGGATGCCGGAACACCGCTGACGATAAGGGACTACTACGGTACGCCGCGCGGAGCAATGTACGGAATGCACCGCAGCAGCAGCAACCCTCTGCAGTCGTCGCTCTCCACACGCACACGCCTGACGAACCTATACCTCACTGGCCAGGACGTGAACTTCCACGGCTTGATAGGCACGTCGCTAACGGCCATTCTCACGGCCGAAGCCATTGTGGGGCACAATACCATTGTGAACAAAATAAACGATACGATATGGAAACAATAAAGATGAAGCTAATCTACCCGAAGTGGAAGAAACTGCCGGGACAGACAACATTCAACCTGCCACCGCACGGTCCCGTGGCTTTTGCCGCCACGTTGCCGGAATGGGTGGATATAGACTTTGTGGATGAGAATGTCGAGGAGATTAACTTCGACGACCCATGCGACATAGTGTCGCTCTCCACAATGCTATCGACGCAGGTGAAGCGGGCATGGGAGATTGCCGCCGAATACCATAAGCGAGGCAAGACTGTGCTCGCCGGAGGCATCAGTGCTATGCTACATGCCGAGGAGTTCGTCAACCATGTGGACAGCCTTTTCCTCGGCGAGAGCGAAGGCCGTTCGGAGCAGGTGTTGCTCGACTGGAAAGAAGGTAAGCTGAAGAAGGTGTACAACTTCCTTGGCAAACAGCCTCCAATAGAGAGCGTCGGCCCCTGCCGTCGCGACCTCTACAAGCGCGAGCTCTACAACCACAAGGGGGTGCAGATGGTCGACCTCTTCCACGCCTCACGCGGCTGCCGCTTCTCGTGCTACCCCTGCGCGGTAAGCTACCTTGGAGGCCGCAAGTTCCGCCCACGCCCGATAGACAAGGTGGTCGAGGATATGGCGGCCATAGACAACAACCGGCTCTTCATCGTAGACAATTCGCTGGCACAGGACAAAGAGTGGGAGAAAGAGCTGTTCCGCGCCATTGCGCCGCTGAAGAAGAAATGGATAAGCCACACCATAGAGGACGACCCCGAGGTGCTGGACCTTGCCGGAAAGGCCGGCGCATGGTATGTGTACCAGGCGGTATATGATACTTCTGATTACATCAAGGAGCGCGTGAAGCGCTATCACGACAACGGCATCGGCGTGGAGGGCACCATATTGTTAGGGTTGGACAACCAGACAGTCGATGACTGCAAAAGGCTGGTGGACTTCCTCGGAGAGATAGACCTCGACCTAGCCGAGTTCACCATCATGACACCCTTCCCCCACACCAAAGCCTACGACGACTACCTGCGGCAGGGACGCATATTCGACTTCGACTGGAACCACTACAATGCCGGACAGGTTGTCTTCAAGCCCGCCAAGATGACGCCCGAGGAGCTGCAAGATGTCTACGACTACGCATGGAAGAGCTTCTATGCGAGCGAGACACAGGAGTCCAAGATGTTCCGTCTGTTCTGCAACGTAGCACTGCGAGAGATGAACGAGGGCACATACCGCCCACGCAACCGCGCACTGGCCAACAAGAGCTTCGGCAAGGATGTGGACCGCAGCATTAAGACACACCAAAACAGCTATTAGAAATGAAAGTATCGGAAACATATTACGACGAGCAGTTCCCCTTCCGTGGACAGTGGGACATGGAGTCGCTCTGCGGTCTCAAGATACGCGAGGTGGATGGCCGCACTTACGTCATTGTCACTGAACTCTATCAGGAGAACCCTGGCACGTCGGTGACCTACGCCGGCCAGTCGCTTCGCGACCAGATATGCGAGGCGAAAGGACTCAAGCCAGAAGAAATTGTATATCTGGAATGCAACCCAAACACCAACTCAAAACTGTCGTTCTATGACGAGGAATACTTCGAAGTGGATTTTAGCGCCGACCAGCAGCATCGTTACCGCCAGCTCACCTCAGACGAGGTAAAGCATATAATAGGATAATGCAACGCATTCTGACCATACTGATTACCCTATGCCTGTATGCCACCATACAAGCCCAGACAATAGTGCAACTACCCGGCACCAAGGCCACACTGGAGTGCTACGATGCAGAACAGCCTATAGCTACCGTCGTTGTATGTCCCGGAGGCAGCTACAGTTGGCTCGACTATAAAGTGGAAGGCGTAGAGGTGGCTCAGTGGCTGCAGGCACACGGCATCTCGGCCTATGTACTGCGCTACCGTGTGCAAGGCTGGTGGGCTTGGGCTACACACTACCGTCTCATATTCCGCGGCAACCGTTATCCCGACCCGCTACGCGATGCCGAAGCGGCCCTTGACTGGCTCACTGCCAATGCCGACAGCCTTGGGATCAACCCCTCCCGCATAGGCATCATGGGCTTCTCCGCCGGAGGACATTTAGCAATGCTCAGCACATATACCCGCAAACCTGCCTTCGTTGCACCCATCTACCCCGTTGTCACAATGCGGCAGGAGTGTTGTCACACGCGCTCAAGAAGGGCCCTCCTAGGCGAATACGGCAAATACAGCCATGCTATGCGAGACTCTCTTTCGCTTGAGGAGCATGTGCGCCCCTCTTGCCCGCCAGTCTTCCTTGTCAACTGTGTAGACGATCCAATTGTTGATTACCGCAACTCCGTGCTCCTCGACAGTGCCCTCACCGCCAACCATATCCCTCACCGATACATTCAGTACCAAACCGGCGGCCACGGCTTCGGCATGAACGACACAAAAGGCACCCCCGAATGCCGCCCATGGAAAGAAGAATTCCTCAAATGGTTAACATCAATACTATGACCGACATCGAATACAAATCGCCAGAAGAAATCAAAGCCTTCCAAGAAGAAAAAATGCACGAGGCGCTGCAGTACCTCGCCGACCATTCGCCCTATTACCAGCGAATGTTCCGCAGCTACGACATAGACATCAACAAGATACAGCACCTCGAGGACCTGATGAAGATACCCTTCACAGAAAAGAAAGACCTGCAACTCTTCAACGACGACTTCCTCTGCTGCCCACGCGAGAAAGTTATTGACTACATCACCACCAGCGGAACACTGGGCGATCCTGTGACCTTCGGCTGCACCGAGAAGGACCTGCAGCGCCTCGCCTACAACGAGAAGAAGAGCTTCGAGTGCGCCGGACTCAAGCCAGGCAATATCGTGCAGCTCATGACTACCCTCGACAAGCGCTTCATGGCGGGTCTTGCCTACTTCCTCGGAATACGTGAGATGGGAGCTTCCATCATACGAGTAGGCAACGGCATCCCCGAACTCCAGTGGGACACCATACGCCGCATCCACCCCGACACCATCATGTGTGTGCCGTCGTTCATCCTCAAACTTATTGACTATGCTGAGCAACACGGCATCGACTACCGTAGCTCGTCCATACGCCGTATCATAGGCATCGGCGAAGGCTTGCGCGAACAGGATTTCAGCCTCAACCTCCTCGGTCGTCGCATCAAGGAGAAATGGGACGTCGACCTATTCGCCACCTACTCGTCCACCGAGATGGGTGCCACCTTCAGCGAGTGCCCCTACGGTTGTGGCGGCCATGTTCACCCCGAACTCATCATCGTCGAGATTATAGGCGACGACGACCTACCCGTACCAGACGGCCAACCAGGCGAGATAGTGGTCACAACCCTCGGCGTCGAAGGTATGCCCCTACTGCGTTTCCGCACAGGCGACATAGCCTCAAAAATCACCGACCGCTGCCAGTGCGGACGCTACAGTTACCGCCTCACGCCACTCATCGGCCGAAAGAACAACATGATAAAACTTAAAGGTACCACTCTCTATCCACCAGCCATCAACGATGTGCTCGACAACACTGACTACGTGGCCAACTACGTAATAGAGGTCTCTACAAACAACGCCGGCACCGACGACGTCAAAGTCAAGATAGGCCTCCGCGAGGGCTACACTGACAGTGTCGTCAAGGAACTCAAAGACTCTTTCCGTTCGCGCATCCGCGTGGCCCCTGAGGTCGAGGTGTTACCCGTCGAAGAGGTACAACGCATCAACTTCCCTGCCAAAAGCCGCAAACCCATCAAGTTCATCGACCTGCGAAAGAAATAGTATGTACGACAACATCCGCCCCCTGAACGACAGCGAGCTGCCTGAAGCGATACGACAGATTACCGCTTCGCCGCTTTTTGAGCCCATAGCGCACTTCCTATATCCCAATGAGGAACACGCCGCCGCGGTCGAACGCCTATGTGCGCTAAAAGACATTCACACCATGCAGGACACCGTCATGCGCACCGCCATCGACCGCATCCTCGCCAACACTGTCACCGACTTCACCCACTCAGGCACCGACCTCCTAATCCCAAGCCGCCCCTACCTGTTTATCTCCAACCACCGCGACATCGTCCTCGACGCCTTTCTGCTCCAGTATCTGCTCTTCGAGTACAACGACCTCTATATAACCTTTGGCGCCAACCTCATGCAGGACCCCATCATCACCCTTATCGGGCGTGCCAACCGCATGTTCCGCGTCGAACGTGGCGGCACTCCCAAGGAGTTCTACCGCAATATGCTGCAGGTCTCGCAATACATCCGACAGGTACTCGTCGGCGACCAACACTCAGTGTGGATAGCCCAGCGCAACGGACGCACCAAAGACGGCCTCGACCGCACCGAGGTGTCACTACTCAAAATGCTCGCCCTAAGCGGCCGCGCCACACGCGAAGCGCCGCTCTCTCCACTCAAGGCCCTCAACATAGTGCCCGTATCCATCAGCTATGAATGGGAACCTTGCGACCTGCTCAAGGCCCACGAACTCCACATGCGCTCCCTCGGCCCCTACCGTAAAGCCAAGGGTGAGGACATGAACAGCGTGCTTACTGGCATCATGCAGCCAAAAGGACACGTACACCTCAGCGTCACCGCCCCCATCAGCGACGAAGAGATAGACCGTTGCTCGGCCACCGACAGCCCCTTCGAGAACCTCGCTGCCCTCATCGACCGCCGCATCATCGGCGCTTACCGTCTACACCCCACCAACTTTGCCGCCTATGACCTCAAGCTCCGTAGCACCCACTTCGCCGACCACTATTCCCACACATTGCGCGACCAGTTTCAAGCTCGCATTGAGAGCGTACCTCATGCCGAGCGCACTATCCTCCTGGACATCTACGCCCACCCTGTGAAACAAATATATCGCTAAACAAAAAGACAGGACCTTGCAGTCTTGTCTTTAGAACTATGGCGGAGAGACAGGGATTCGAACCCTGGGACCAGCAAGCTGGTCAACGGTTTTCGAGACCGCCCCGATCGACCACTCCGGCATCTCTCCTCGGGATTTTTGAGGGTGCAAAAGTACACACTTTTTCCGACACCGCCAAATTTATTTTATAATCACCTCACTTCCACACGCATCGAATCCTCCGCCACTACGGTGTTGGGGAACTCGGCCGTGGCTTGCTGGAGCAATATCCCAGACTCTCGGTAACGGGCACTGATATGCGTCAAGAGCAGTTGTCCGACCTCCGCCAGACGTGCCAGACGTCCCGCCTGACTCGCAGTGAGGTGGCACCGCGTCTCGGCCAGCTCGGCCAAATCATCTGCAAAGGTGCACTCCAGACACAACAAGTCAGAACCCTTGATATACGGCAGTATGGACTCGGTATAGGCCGTATCGCAGCAGTAGGTGTAGACCTTTGGTGTGTTGGTGCCACGCGGCACTTCGGTGATGCGGAAGCCGTAGGTAGGCACCGAGTGCACCAACGGGAAAGCATCCACAGTGAGGCGCTTGCCCTCAAATACCCGCTGCATACCCTCATCGAAGTCCATCTCACGCCACTCTATTGGGAACTCCACGTGGTTGCCCGTCAACTCGAAGATGGTCTCAATCACCTCTTTGGCACCCTTAGGTGCCACGATGGTCATTGGCTCCGTACGCCCGCAGAGGTGCATGGTACTCAGCAGGCCCGGCAATCCGAAGAAGTGGTCGCCATGCAGGTGCGAGATAATCACCGTACCGAGGCTCTGCAGCTTCAGATGGTTGTAGCGTATGCGGTCCTGCGTACCTTCGGCGCAGTCGATAAGCAGCTTAAAGCCCCCCACGTTGAGCACCTGTGCCGCACAGCGCCGCACACCCGTAGGTAACGCCGCTCCCGACCCGAGTATTGTCACAAATACATTCATCTATCCACGTTTAGCGTTAATTGACGACAACCACAGCAGCCCGAATGTTATCAGGCCGTTGACCAACAGTATCTCGAAGCCAAAGCGGTAACCGAGCCACACCGGCGCATAGAGTTTCAGCACGTAGCACACCACCGGCGACAGCACCGCTATCACCGGCACCCAGCGGTCGCGCGCCTGCCGTTTGGTGAAGAGGCCGAAGGCGTAGAGGCCCAGCAGCGGCCCATAGGTGAAGCCAGCCACGTCGAACACCGTGTCGATGAGCGACTGGCGGTGGAACGGCCTGAAGGCCACTATCACCAGCAGATACAGCAGTGCGAAAGCCACATGCACCCAACGGCGAACCTTGACGTCACTGCCTTTCGCATCATTCTTGCCGAAGCCTAAAAAGTCGTAGCAGAAGGTCGTCGTCAGCGCCGTCAGAGTGCCGTCGGCGCTGCTGTAGCCTGCTGCCACCATACCCAGCACAAAGACAACGGCTGTGAATCCGCTGAAGGAGAATGCCACCGATGGGAATATCTTGTCGGGCACCACAGCACCGGCTTCATTCACCGGCAACGCAAAGCCTGTCTCTGCCGAATAGGCCAGCAATGCCGCTCCAAGACTCAGGAACAGTATGTTGACCACAATGAACAACAGGCTGGAGGTCATCACGTTCTTCTGGGCATCGCGCAAGCTCTTGCAGGTGAGGTTCTTCTGCATCATATCCTGATCAAGACCGGTCATAGTGATGGTGATGAACATACCCGCCAGCACTTGCTTCACCCAGAACTTCGGTGCCGTGGGGTCTGTGTCGAACATACGGGTGTAGCCCTTCTCCGACGACACTCTCATCAGCTCGCCGAAGCTCATGTCCAGATTGTTGAGTATAGCCAGCACCGTGGCCACTGCCGCCGCCAGCAGGAAGGTCGTCTGCAGCGTGTCGGTCCACACCACCGTCTTGATGCCCCCGCGGAATGTGTAGAGCAGTATTATGGCTATGAACACCACCGCTGGCACCCAGAAGGGTATGCCCCAGGCGCGGAACACGAACTCATAGAGCACAAAGACCACCAGATACATCCTCAAGGCGGAACCCAGCAGGCGGCTCAGTATGAAGAACAGAGCCCCTGTCTTCTCGCTCCTCACGCCGAAGCGCTGCTCCAGATAGGTATAAATGGAGGTAAGGTTGAGCCGGTAGTAGAGCGGCAGCAGCAGCAGTGCTATCACCGCGTAGCCAAGCACGTAGCCGAACACCAGCGGCATGTAGGTCCACGCTCCGCTGTAGACGCCTCCCGGCACCGACATGAAGGTCACTCCGCTCAGCGAGGCACCTATCATGCCGTAGGCCACCACATACCACGGCGACCGCCGTCCGGCACGGAAGAAGGCCTCGTTGCCCTTGGCACCGCGCCTGCCGGTGAGCCACATCACCGCAAACAGCAGCAGCGTGTAGACGGCAAAACACAATAGTATAGTGAGTTCCATGTATCGTAACCTGTAGTTAGCGACTGCAAAGATACGAAAAAATCCTCATCTCAGCACCTCTATGACACCGTTTTGGCGCACAATGCCGTATTTGTTCCTGGCCATGAAGCGGAAGTAGTAGGTGCCGTCGGGACAGCGGCGGTCGTTGGGATCCCAGAACTGGTCACTGTCAGTGATATCCTTGGCGTGGAAAACCAGCACGCCCCACTGGTTGTATATCCACACCTCGCTCTGCGGATAGAGCCCAAGCTCGACGAGGTTCACCACCTCCCAGCGGTCGTTGACGCCGTCGCCGTTGGGTGTGACAAGACTGGGGAACTGCAGATAGCAGGTAACGATGGTAATCTGCCGCGTGGCAGTGTCGGTACAGGTGTGCCTGATGGTGTCGTACTGCATTGTGAGCATAGCCTTTAGCTTCACATCCACATCGCCAGGGGCTGTATATCCCGGCCAGCGGTAATAAGGGGCAAAGGCCGTGAGGCTATCCTCACCGATGAGCCACAGCCAGCCGCAGCTGTCGGGCACAGTGTTGTTTATAAGCTGCACCCGCGCATCCACATCCATGGGATGCTCAGGGTTCCACTCAAAGTCGGCCTCCGGTGCGGGGAACACCACCACCGGCCACACCACGGTATCGTGGCATCCTAAGACACTCACCACGTCGAGCGTCAGCTCAACGACCTCAACACTGTCACGGCGCACAAACGAGAATGTGGCATTCCGCGCGTCACTGCTGTCGCTGTCGCCCAACACCCAATGCCACGACTGTGCGCCCTGCGTGTAGTCCATCGCCTGCAGATGCTGGTTGGAGCAGAGCACTATGGGCACTGTGTCAGCCCATATCTGCCCATCAACGCTGTGGTAGGCCACGGGGCTGAAAGTGCTGTCGCGCGGCATCAGCGTCACATGCACCAGCGAGTCGCAGCCGTCCACCGTCGCGTACAGTGTGTCGAATGTAGTGGGGCCGCCATAGTCGACGCCATCATAGACAAATGGCCTCCACGGACATATCGTCACCGTGTCGGCCAGCTCGTATGCCGGTGCCCCAACGGCCACGTAGGTCACCACGCTGTCAGCGCCATGCACGTCGGTGTAGGTTACCTCCACGCTGTCAGGCCCAACGAAGGTGTGCCCATGCCATGTGACAGGCCATTGGTCGGGACAGAAATGTCGCACAATACGGGAATGCTGGTTGGGCCACACATGCAGCATATAGTGCACTGTGGTGTCGCAACCCACGGTGGCGGGAATGGTGAATGTGGTGTCGGTGGCACCGTAGAATGTCTGTATTCCATAGTTGTGCGGCAAATGGTTCTGCACCACCGTGTCGCGCACCTCGACATAGGGGCCTTGCAGCACGCGGCGGCTGATGGTGTAGGAGCAGGCGGGGTTGAAGCGGTCGATGAGCTCGCAGTGGTAGTGGCTGCCGTCGGCGGCCACGGTGATGCTCTGCACGGTGTCGACGGTGGCGGTGGAGCCGTCACGCCACCAGCGGTAGCGGAAACCATAGGGAGCGGTGATGGTCATGATGTCGCTGTCGCAGCTGCCGATGACATCGTTGCTCTTGAGGCATTCGAGGTTGTAGTAGCCGTAGCACCAGCGGTTGTTGACCGCACCGTCGGTGGCGGTGACGCGCAGATGTATCTTCTGCCCGTGGTAGGGCGCGAGGTCGAAGGCCATGCCGGTGAAGTCGCGCCGCTTGTACATGCTGTTCATATTGTCCCACCCTTCGGTGTCCCACATGTCTATGTAGAACCGGTTGCATGCGGCGGGCTGTAGCTGGCCGAGGGTATCGTCGAGCAGTTCGATGCGGAACCAGGCGGGGTGCAGCGTGTCGTTGTGGGCTACGATGGGGGTGGTCTGCATGCTGCCAAAGGCCATCGCCATGGTGTATTTCATCACCAGCAGGTCGTTCACGTTGGTGTCGACGGTGATGGTGTAGAGCATCGAGGCTGACTCCCAGTCGCCCAGACGGTTGCCAAGACGCATGGTGACGTTGTCGTCCGGCGGTATGGTGCGTGGGAACACCATCATGCCGCCGCCGTCGCTGCCAGGGTTGGTGTTGATTGTGTGCGAACCTGCGAATACGCCGGTGATACTCGTATTGGTAGTGCTACGGGGGCCAAGTTCCATGTATGGCTCCACAGGGGTGCCGACGTATGGCAATGCCATCGAGGAGTAGCTGTCGGTGACGGCGACACATGGTCCTTCGCGATAGGGCGGTACCCTGAAATAGGAAACAAGGCCTTGAGTCCTGCACGGGGAAGGGTACTGGACATAATAACTATAGCACGAAGAGTTGAAAGGCAGAATATAGTAAGGCGAAGCATAGGATGTCTCGGGAAAATAGCGAGGCACAGTGATGCTGTTCCCAGTAGGGCTGTATGTGTTACTGCCGCTGCCGATGGTCACGTCAGGGCTGCCGGCGACAGCCCACTCCAACCGCACCGAGTCGGCCCAGTTGCCCGTCACACGAAGGCTGCCATAGTCCACGACGCACGGTTCGGAGGTAAGTAATATATCGTCGAGCCAGAAGGTGCCGTCGCTGCCCATGAGATCGTGTCCGAAGAAGGCAATGCGCGCCCCCGTTGGCACCGACGAAAGGTCGACGGTATGGAAGTTCCACTGCTGGCTCCAGCCGTGCATAGTGGTCAGCAGGTGGAAGGTTGTGCTGTCGGTGGGGTCGGTCAGGTAACCCACGTCAAAGTAGTCGGTGTTGTTGTGGAGGGCGTACCAGAAAGACAGCCATATGCTGTCGGCACCGTAGTTGAGCCCCTCGTCGGGCATAATGGTGTAGCAGGTGGTACCGCGATTGTACAGCGACCGGCTGCCGGTATGCACCGGTTCGTCGGTGACGCCCACATAGTTAAAGTCAAGGTTGGGCAGCGCGTCCCACCCCAGCGGGCGTGAATTGTTCGATGAACCCTCAAAGTCGTAACAGACGTTCACCTGGGCACACACAGCAGCCCCTGCCGACAGCATAACCACCAGCAGCATACAGCGAACCATGTGCCGTACCTCAAGCCTCATTACCAACTTCTAACTTACAGAATAAAACTATCTTTAATTTTGGTAGACGCGAAAAAGCCGTTTTTGTTGCACACGTTAACATCATTTAACATAAAATCACACCAATTCCCACATGCAGCCGCTCCGCACCCGCTCCGTACCCGCTCCGACTGTTCTACGGTTGTTCTACGGTTTTTTGTCGGAGGGAGGTCGGAGGGGAGCCGAAGCGGGTACGGCGCGGAAACTAATGTTTTTTTTATTAGCCACACAATAAATGTATATCACGCGCGTTATTGAAAGCATATAAAAAAGACCGAAAGAGATGAGAATTAGCAAAATACTGACACTCATTGCTGCTCTGGCGACAGGGCTCTGCGCCACCGCACAGACTGGCCACGACCTGCAGGACGACGAGCTCCACGGCGAGGTGAAGCGCATCGACGCCATCATGTACGAGGCGCAGTACGACATGAACGACAACCTCATAAAGGGCGATCAGCTGGAGCACCTCGTCACCGAATACAACGCCAAGGGCCAGCGCCGCCAGCAGGTGTACCTGTCGGTGGCCGAGGACATCATCTTCCGCACCCGCTACAAGCACGACGGCTTCGGTCTCACCACCTTGGAGCACATAGTCGACAACCAGGAGCATGTCATAGGCCGCACCTACTACATCTACGATGCCGACCACACCCTCACGGAGACCTACGTCGAGGATGCCGAGCGCCAGATTGAGAGCCGCATGCTGCTCAAGCATGACGGCCAGGGACGCATCACACAGCGCAGCTACAACGACCATCTGAACGACGTCTACAAGCGCGAAGTGTATGTTTACAACCCCGACGGCACCATCAACAAGGCTGTAGTTTACGACCGCACCAAAAAGAAGGTGCAGGAGAAACGCTGGGAATACGACGAGCAGGGCTACCCCACCAGCTACACACTCTACGACTACACCGAGGAGGAGCCCGAGATGTTCATCACAGTCTACCAGCGCGAGTACGACTCGCACGGCAACTGGGTGCGCTGCACTGAATACGAGGTCCTCGGCGACCGCATGCTACCCAGCTACACCACCATCCGAACCATCGATTACTTTTAGACCATGCACAAAGCAGGGTTCGTGAATATCATCGGCAACCCCAACGTGGGTAAGTCGACACTGATGAACGCTCTCGTAGGGGAGCGTTTAAGCATTATTACCTCAAAGGCACAGACCACGCGCAAGCGCGTGATGGGTATAGTCAATGGCGATGATTTCCAGATAGTCTACACCGACACGCCCGGCATCGTCAACCCGCACAACAAGCTGCACGAGCAGATGATGGGCTTCGTGGGCACCGCCCTGCAGGACGCCGACCTGTTCCTCCTCGTCACCGAGGTGGGCGAAACGCTCAAGAACCGCCACGTGCTGGAGAAGGTCATCGACAGTGACACACCGGTGTTGCTGGTCATCAACAAGATAGACCTCTCCAACCAGGCCACCATAAGCGAGAAGATAGCCTACTGGCAAGAGCAAATACCGCGCGCCGTGGTGGTGCCTTGCTCGGCTACCGAGGGCTTCAACGTCGACAAGCTGTTCGACCTCATCCTCGAGCGCTTGCCGGAGCATCCGGCCTACTTCCCCAAGGACGAGCTGACCGACCGCACCATGCGCTTCTTCGTCAGCGAGATAGTGCGCGAGAAGATACTGCTCTACTACCAGAAAGAAATACCCTACAGCTGCGAGGTGGCCGTGGAAAGCTACGAGGAGCGAGACGGCATAGACAACATATCGTGCCTCATCTACGTGGAGCGCGAGAGCCAGAAAGCCATACTCATAGGCCATCAGGGCAAGGCCATCAAGAAACTCGGCATCGAGGCACGCAAGGACATAGAGGAGTTCACCGGCAAGAAGTGTTTCCTCAGCCTCCACATCAAGGTACTCAAAGACTGGCGCAACAACGACCGTGCCCTCAAGAGTTTCGGCTACAGCCTCGAAGACTAAACGTTTTTTATCATGACTAAGTTAAGCGTAAATATCAACAAGGTGGCCACCATACGCAACGCACGCGGCGGCAATACCCCTAATGTCAGGCAGTTTGCCATAGACTGCGAGCGCTTCGGCGCACAAGGCATCACCGTACATCCGCGTCCCGACGAGCGGCATATACGATACAGCGACGTGTACGACATCAAGCCCATCGTGACCACGGAGTTTAACATAGAAGGTAATCCTAAAGGCATCTCGAAAAGCAAGCCCTACGGCTTCATAGACCTGGTGAAGGAGATACGCCCCACGCAGGTGACACTGGTGCCCGACGCCGAGGGCGTGCTGACCTCCAACGCCGGCTGGGACACAGTGAAGAACCAGCAGTATCTCTGCGACGTGGTAAAGGAATTCAAGGCCTGCGGCATCCGTGTCAGCATCTTCATCGACGCCAACCCGCAGATGATCGAGATGGCCGCCAAGACCGGCACCGACCGCGTGGAGTTATATACTGAAAGTTATGCTTCCCACTATGCCGCAGACCGCGAAGCTGCTATAGCGCCCTTTGTGGAAGCTGCCAAAGTGACACGAGACTGTGGCCTCGGCCTCAACGCGGGGCATGACCTATCGCTCGAGAACCTCACCTACTTCCACCAGCAGATACCCTGGCTCAACGAGGTGAGCATCGGCCACGCCCTCATCTCCGACGCCCTATACCTCGGCATCGAAGAGACCATCCACCGCTATCTCCACTGCCTCGCCTAAGCAAATTGCCAACTGCAGCAACGATTAGCGGACCACAACCACTTGCTTGGTTTTGACGCCATCAACCTTAACCAGATAGGTCCCCGTTGATGGAACAGCATAGGTCTCAGTGGTATTGGCCGACAGGTTGTGGTACAGCATACGTCCATATATATCAAAGACATATACCTCACGGCCTTCGGCACCGTTGAGGACGATGTGGCCATCAATTCCATGTAAGGTAACATTGCCAGCATCGACATCGTCAATACTCACTTCCGGACCGTCGAAGATTGCAACAATAGTGTTGACGGCGCCAATAAAATCGGTAGTAATGTCAACTGGCCCCAGGCAATTGACATCAACCATCATCACTTCATCTTGAGTGATGCCGTACTCTGGGTGTACAAACGAGACATACCAGCCTAAGAACTCATAGCCCTCATTGGGTTCGGCGAAAATGACAAACTGGTCGCCTAACCTGAAATGATATATTCCCGGCTCGAGAGTTAGAGAGCCCATATAACTATGATTAATCCCGAGATCAAGAGTGAAGCAGTCGGCACAGGTGTCGGCAGTGGCGAAAACGGCGGTAACGGTGTAGGCTGCGTGGCCCTCTACCACTGAGGCCGTAGTGGTCAAAGTTTCGACAGCGGTGTCAATATTACGGAGATTTTCCGGGCCGCCACCTTCAAACGTCATTATCCACCCCATCAGCCGATAGCCTTCGTGGGTCGTAGCGGTAATGCTATACTCCTCACCAGCGGCGAAAGAGTATGTACCGGGAGCGGGATTTATTGCACCTTTGACAGTATCATTGACAGCAAAGGTTACCACGACGGAGTCCTGAGCACGCAAAATCTGCGGCACAAAGAGCACTACCGCCAAAACAAAAGAAGACATTATCTTTTTCATACTTTTATGTATTGATGGTTAATAATCCTGGCATGCACACTAATCCGCTGCACCAAGAGTTAATCCGCAATAATTAAAAGTCACAATAGTGTTTAATGTACCTAAATAACGCAACGCCAACAATATTATTGTATATGCAAACAAAAAAGGAGTCCCTATTGGAACTCCTTATAAAGATTGGCGGCGACCTACTTTTCCACAAACAAGTGCAGTATCATCGGCGATGTGAGGCTTAACTTCTCTGTTCGGAATGGGAAGAGGTGAACACTCACTCCATAGCCACCAAAAATAATGGTTTTGACTACTGGGACAAGACA
>JAEEGL016045433.1_pt1 | contig 57752 bp, 61 predicted proteins | sample 9134231 | NCBI WGS metagenome assembly JAEEGL01 (sample SAMN16246548, study PRJNA631951) | gut metagenome | biome: gut microbiome; feature: rumen; material: fiber-attached | host: Bos | place: Iran: Karaj | collected 2018-10
CCTTCTTCTACGGCGCTAACAGATTCGGTAACAACTTCATCGCTTAGATCTTCTCTTTCTCTTACAATACCTTGAATTTAATTTCCCCTACACAAATCTCTTATATAACTATCTTACATCTTACAAAGTTTTTGCCCTCTTTCTTGAGGGCTTTTTATTATGGACAATGAGAAAGTTTTATAACAAAACTTTCTTTTCCGGCCCCACCCCCTTTGAATATTTCACTAAAAGTTTATATGCCTTGTCAGCCTGTTTTTTGTACGCTGAATAGTTTTCATCACTCTCAGAAGCAATAGAGTTAAGCATCGTTCTTGTCACGATTGCATCTTTAGCAAGCTCCTCTAAATATACAGGAATATTTAAAGTGTCCTCCGCAGATTTCAAAGCATAAAGTTCTTCACCGGTTGCAGTTTCACCTATAACGAGAGTATGATAATCAATCGTTACCATATTTCGCTCACAAGGTGTCGGATATAGGACTATTTTGTCGTTCTTAATGTAAAAGCCTTCGGGAACACCGCAGCAAGGTTTTAAATTCGATGCATCCTCAATAAAATCCAATAATACAGAATTATATTTAACTATGTAATTATCATATTTGTCTTTCATTATTAGACCTGACGGTGCATCATATTCATTAATATGCGGAATTGTAATAATTACATGTGTCCGTTCCCGAAACGGAAAATCATAGGAAGAAAAAATTTCAAGTATAGCCTTATTAATAGCTAATACCAAAGAGTCCTCCATCTCCGAAGTTGATGCCGCATCATTGTCATACATTGACCATTCCTGTGTCGCGGCAGAGTTGTACAAATTCAATAGTGTTAGTGCCATAAAACCTCCTTTATATTTTTAATACTCTATTTGTTACCATATTTTGACGTCTTGTGCTCACCCGGAATTGTTTCTTTATCTTCAAGTTCATGCTTGTAGCCAAGTGTGGCAGCTTTAAAACTATTATCGTGTATCGCAATATCTGCTTGCATATATGCATGTTTAAATGCATCTGCCTCATTGTTCCATGTCGCATGTTCACCCGTCCCCACTTCAAAACCGTATTAATGTTTTTTTATCTTAATATTTTATTTTTTTACTATTTATTTGTTTTATTGCTTTCTTAATTGAGAAAAAGGTATACAAAGCTAAAAATATAAAAATTAAAAATCCAAAAGCAAACGAAATATTTACAAGAGTTTGCTTGATTACATCTTTTATTATTTTTCTTGTCTATTTGGGCATCGGTTACGACTTACATCGAATCTCAATGGCTATTGACTAATCAGTATTTACTCCTCAACAACCAAATGATAAATTGATTTGTCATCTATAATCTTTTTTTCAGGGATTTTATCCTTAAACTTTTTTCCATTCTTCTCAACTATTTTATATTCGTCCGGGAATTTATCCTTAAGTTCTTTTGCAGATTCCTCAGGCAAGGTAAAAATGTGTCCAGTAGAAAGGTACATAATTTTATACATAAGAAACTCCTTTTTCATATTTTTGTATTTACATAAAATATTTTATTAATACGTGTATTTTCTTTTCTTTATTTGCGAGGCAAAGAAAAGAAAATACACACAAAAGAAAAGAAACCACGCAATTGTTTTCCACACTCTCACTAACGTTCGAGTGTTTTTTATTTGTTCGGCTTACGCCGAATCTCTAATGCTCGCTATTGTGCTTCGCACACGCTCGCAATTATCCCATCGCCGTCCCTCACTCGCCCTCTATACACACTATCTCCTCAAAATGGATGCGGGGTGGGAGGGTTAAGCTTCGGTCTGATTTTGTAACGTCCTCCAGAAGGAGGTTTGAAATTTACCCCTCCGAGCATAACGAAATGAGCCAACAATGTCAGCGAGACTACAACGAAATCGGCACTGTTTGAGCGTAGCGAGTTTGCCGATTTAATGTCGAGCTTTACAATTGTTGTGCGAATGAAGTTCAGCTCGGGAGTTTCTTTGTGGTACTTTCTTTTCGGCAAAAGAAAGTACCAACAGAAGTATAAATAAAATATTTTATGTAAACGAGGATGACTAAATGTCATCCTCATTTACTTATAAGTAAGATTTGTTGTTATTCAACAACAGGTCTTACCCCTGCCCATTTTGCAATAGCATAAATGCTTCCGTCAAAACCGGCAGCAAAATCCAAATCAATTGATCCGTCTGATTTTTCAAATCTGGACAAATCCTGAATCTGTATTGCAGAGACCCCGACAGGAATTTCGAGAGTTATATCACCTAACATTGAATTAGGATACGCATTTCCCGCTTTAACAGTCATTGCAGACTTAGCATCATCATCGTTTTCTATAATAATAAAAAGCGAATTATTCTTGTTTGAAAACGCATCAACAAGTGTTATACCGTTTGCAACTACAACCGTTTTCTTTGTAATTCCGATATTAGCGACCGATTCTGTATGGTCAAGAGTCGGATATTGCACATAAATTTTATCTCGTGTCATTTTAAAATTTCCTTTCTTTTTAAATAATTAGTTTTACCCCTAGCTCAATGATAATGCCGCACTAACCTTTACCGTACCGAGCAAATCAGCACGAGGCGCACCTACACCATATAAGCCGTAACCTTTGTAACAAGTGTTGAAATTCTTTTCCGGAGTGTAGAAGGTGGTATTCAAATCGGAAGAAATACCGCCTGCAAGAGTTTTACCCTTAATACCAAATAAAGGATAGAAGACTCCTGTTTCCGGCTGTGCAATATTATTTGAAACCAAGATGTCCCAGCCACAAAGAGTTCCGATGTAACCTTTTCTGATTTCCTCGGCACCCTTTTCGGTATATTTTAGTTCATCAAGTTTGCCCAAATAGAATTGATATTCGGGCGGAATTATGCAGAGCATTGAACCATCAATCCAATTTGTATGACCTTTTCCGTCACCTCTTTGGAATTTAGCCTGCATATAAGCAAAGATTTCTTTAGCTACCTGAGCTGTCAGAGAAATTGCACTTCCGTTATCATCAACATAATGTCCTGCTCTTGTATAAAGGTTTGCATAAGAGGAATCCAAAGCTGCCGCAAACTGCTTAATCGCATCATCAGTGTAGTCCTTTGCAACATTCACAACATCTACGGTTTCACTAGCCTGCCTTAACATTGCTTCTTCCATTTCGGATAATTCGAAATGAAACGCCTTACCTCTGTCAATTTTTACCTTGCATGTTGAAACAGTTGCAGCTTCAGCAGTCGGCAAATCACCGCCGTCATAGTCAAACAGCTGAATCAAACCGGGCATTGTAATATCAACTTCGTCACCTTTTTTTACATGGTCTTTTAACTCGTGATGAGCCAATTTACCAATTACTAATTCATCATAAAAATACTTATTAAATGCTTCCGAAAAAGCAGTGATAATTTTTTGTTTAGTTGTTGTCATTTTTAAATTTTCCTTTCTGTATTTGCAACAATGGGGATTTCACATTTTTATTTGTCCTTTTACCCCTAAATCAACTTCCTGATTGATTCTCTGAACTCATCCTCAGTCATTTCGTTTAAAGATTTTTTAGGGTTTGAGATTGCACTTTTGGGATTCTTTGAATAAGACATAGTATCAATTACACCCTGTGTTTCAGACTTAGCTGATTTGCTTTTTTCGTATATTAAGATTCTGTCTTTGACATAAGTCTCTAACAGGCTTATCATACGGTCTGTGTCCAGATTATCGCCGTAAGCCATAAGAGCCTCAGTATACATTTCCTTAAACGTATCATTTTGAAAATATTCAGGAGTATTGTAAAGTCCCCTGTCCCTACGTATTACCGGAATTATAGAGTTCTGATAAGATGCGAGATTTTCCGACAACTCTTTTAATCCGTTATAATCGGCAAGATCTTTTCTCAAATCCCCAACCTCTTTTGAAGATTTTCCCTGAAGCTTTTGGAGTTCTTCATAAGCCTTGGATAAATCTTCCACCGTCTTAAATTTGCCGAGAATCATCTCATTTTTGGGGTCTAAATTTTCAGATTGTCCCAAAGAATTTTTTGAATCAATCGTTTCTGTAGTTTTTGAAACGGCTTCATTCTCAATGTTTTCGAAATCCTTCGGCATTGAAGTTTCAGCAGCTTCAGTTTGTTTTTCTTGTGTAATAGAATTTTCTTCCATAATTTTTCCTTTCATAAAACTTTTAATAACAAATAACAAAGTCGGACATTTTGTCCGACTTTGGGTAATTTTTATTGTTACGTGGTGCAAAAATTGCACCCATTAATTAAGCTACAGCTTTTTCACATCCCTGTTTGAAATAGATTCTGTTAAAATTTTAATATATTTTTCAAAAGCCATTGACAATTAGCATTTACAGCTCTTAAATAAATATATGTTTGGGAAATATATTAAAAAAATCAATAACTTTATCCAATGGACTAAAAGGTGACATGTATTTCATTTGATTGCTATTTTATCATGTTTACTAATATTTACTATTTTAGTATTTTTTATTTTTTCTGTAGTCTCGGGATTATTAACATCTAATCCTTTTCTTTTAGCTACAGTATCAGCATATGTATCATATAATTGTTTATCTTGTATATCATCCAAGTTATATATACTGTTTTGTTCCGTCATAAATATTGACTGAATTTATACATAATACTATAATTAATCCGTTATCGACTATAGATAAAAGAAAGAAATAAATTGAAAAAAATAATTATTGCATTTTTGGTATTTTTATTCATGCCCCTCTCCTCATTCGCAGCATACCAACCGATACCTGAATCTAAAAGTAATGAATATAAAATTGGAGTAGAGTTAATTATTGACAAAGAAACACCCTTAGTAAAAAAGTCAATAAAGCGTTTGTTTAATGAAATAAAAAAAGAAAATAATGCGTACAACCGACAACTTCTTGTTGAGCAAGGTATTCCAACCATTCTTTTTGAGTTTTATCAAAAGTTAATCAATACTACGAATGAATACACTAAAATAAGTGATGATTTGCCAAATACTGATTGGTACGAGGAGTTACAAAGTTTGTTGGGTAAATACTTTAAGGAAAATCATATTGATGAAAGAAAGCTAAATGCCTTACTAAAATATGCAAACCGTAAACAACTCCAGCTTAAGAAAAAATATGGTAATTATTAATATCTTACATATTTTTTAGGATCAACGGGCATTTTATCCTCACGCACAGTCAAATGCAAATGTGGGCCGGTTGATATTCCTGTATTACCGGATTTTGCTATAACTTGTCCCTTTGTGACTTTATCCCCGACTTTTACATCAAATGAACTTAAATGCCCGTATTCACTCACAACATGTTTTCCGTTTATCATTCCGTGGTCTATAAAGACACCGTTTCCGTATCCTCGCATACCACCGTTTGCCGCAACTACAGTTCCGTCTGCTATTGATTTTACCGGAGTACCCACGGTGACACCAATATCTATTCCAGAATGCCCTGTACTTGCACCTTTTGTCGGTGCAATTCTATATCCGAAATCACTCGTTATTTTACCCTCTACAGGCTTTTCAAATATTACCTTTTTCATAGTTCTCCTTGATTTCTCGCTCTGTCTCTAAACTCCCTTATCGGCATTTCCAACATCTCTTGTTTGGAATATATTTTGTTAAATTTTAATATATTTTCCAAATATCAATTGACAATCCTATAACAAAAATGTTAAAATTTTAATATATTTACCGTAAAAAGGAAAGAACATTTTATGTTTTACGATATACCACCTGATATTCCACCGGCAATAGTTAAATATGCAAAAGACCACTTTGGCGAACCGAAAGGCTCAAAGAAAATGTGGTTTAAATATCTTACTATATGGGAAGGAAAAGAAGTATACATAGCAAATTATAGCTTTGGGCATCCGTATCTCAACACGGTTAAGCCTCGAGTATTTCTATACGATTGCCAAGATGTATTAATACCAACAAGCGCTGAACAACATCGCATAAATAAAAGTTATATAGTTCCTAAATATATGACTTCTTATACAAAACAGGAACACCTCTGTCACAGAGATAAAAAAGCCTATAACCAGCATACCTTACCAAGTGATTATGATATAAAAGTTGAGCATCTGAACAAAAAATATATTCCAAATGCCGTTATTGAATATGTAGACACCCATTATAAAGACTCATGGTATCCGGGCTCAGATAAACGTATAATCAATTATATAACTACTTGGAATGAATACGAGGCTTATGTTGTATATTGGGAGTCAAAACGCTATCACAGAAAAAGTATAGCCAGACCACTTCTGTACGATGGCAAAGAAGTAAGAATACCGGATATTACCGAGTGGTTTGAAGCAATATCTAATGTTTCAAACTTTTACCGCTCGCACGGACGACCTTATCTGTATAATACGTATTGACTTTTTTGTCATCGACTCTCAAAAGTCTTGGAGAAAAGACTGTATTATACTCGTTAATATGTGATTCTATATAAGACCTTGTTTCCTTATTATCATAGGCAATTTCTCCATTTTGGCCGTCATAAATTAATAACTTACCATTATCCATTCGTGTCATGAATACTGTATGTGAATCTGTTGTATAATAATCATCTTCATCAGGTGTTAAACTGTAAGAGAATTCATATCGTTCACCAACTTTTACAGTTTCATCAATATAGTCATAACAGTCAACTTTTTCTAAATCAATTTGTTCCGGTATACACTGCTTCCCAGTCGCAGGATTTATGTATGCAGAATTTTTAAATTTTCCCAATTCTTTTGCAGTCGGATTATTATATGGGTTGGCTTCTACATCATATCCTCTCATTAAAAGCTCACAAGCTACATTACAACTTTGGCAATTTTTAGAATATTCACCATTAATATCTTCTTGAACACTATAGTTTGGATTTACACCTTGCTGCATCATTTCATAAAACGTCTTTGGTTCGCCACGTTGTACTCCTGCAATTTCATCGGGGTCTTTGCGTTCAATAGATTTCTGTTTTTCCCGTTCGCGATATTCTTTTTTGTATTCTTCGCTTTCTTCATATTTCTGTGTAGTATTATCCTGTGAAAAATCTTCTGTATTATTTTCTTCATAGCTTGCATTATCATTATTTACCGTATCTCCTTCACCCCCTGATTTACCCCCCGATTCACCTCCGCCGGGTTTGCTCCGCCAATGTCCGCTTACTTTCGTTCCGTCATCTTTGGTGTATTCATCTATCCATATTACGTTTGATGAGTCCCTCAACTCGCTTTCATCGGGCAAGCCCAACACCTCGTGCTGGGCTACAAACTCTTCCGCTCTATCTCTAAACTCCCTTATCGGCATTTCCAACATTTCCTGTTTGGAATAGATCCTGTTATCGTTTGTATATGAATTTCTATAATTTTTAAATTTCATGCTGTTTCTCCTACTTAATTAATTCCTGAAGGACTTTGGATATTTTTGAACCCGTTGTTTTTTCTTCCGATTGTTTTTCTTCCGCAGTGACTTCTCGCTCACCATTGACTTGCACTTGTTCATTTTCATTTTGCGGTATAACTGTCTGCATAAATTCTTCCAACATTTGAGGATCGATTTGTGGCTGTCCGCTATTATTTTTTCCATTTACCTCTGCCCCGAGGAAACGTTCCGGGTTATCCACACCTTTTTGTTCAAAGTACCAAACAAAGATTTCTTCCAAATTCAAAGGTATCTGTTGAGAGAATTTTTCCACAGCAGCAACGAGCATATCTGCCTGCTCCGATTTGAGAAGTGTTTGTGAGGAATCGGAATATGTGTATTTGTAATCCGCCTGACGAACTTCATCATCAATTTCTATTTCTTCGGGCTGATTTTCTTTATTCACAAATATTGTTTCCGTTCCCATTTTGAAATCTGCACAAAGTTTCGCAACCTTCTCTACGCAGGGCAAAATATAATCTTGATTAATCGTATCCACAAGCATTGAAAGTCTTGTCATCTGACCTTCTGATTTCGTATTGATTTCTGTTGCAGTTTTTGCAGCAGTCGTTTCGACAGCACCAATCATATTCGGAAAAATTCCGGAAACTTCTGCCATCAAATCATTCAAAAAAGAAATATCGTTCAGGAATACAGTCGGATTAAAGCTCATCTGCTGGAATGCAGCTGTCGGAGTCAAGTTATCCCCATATTCAATTATCTTACCCGGATATAATTCAATCTCGTCCTTATCAAAGAATCCTTCCGGAGCTAAAAGTGGTGGATTTTCATTGAGAGATTGAAGGTTACATGTACGATTCAGCAGGTCTTCCTGCAAATGTGCAAGCGAAAGTACACAATAAAGAGGACTTATACCACGCTTTGTAACAGGATCCGTAATAAATGCACCATAAGAAAACGGGTTTATGATTCTTTCATTTTTACCAAACTCAACCAAAAATTTTCGCGCCACAACCACCGCGCGCCAATTTTTCAAAACAGTACCGTCAGGCAGTTTTAAATCGCCCCAGTGTTCGAGAACCTCTATTGTAGAACCGTTTACAACTTCATCATCCTGTTTTTGTCCGAGATTACCTGATTTTGAAACAAGAGCATAAATCTGTTCTTTTTCTTCATCAGAAAGAGAGTAGTATTGGTTATTGACAATATCCTCCGGAGTTTTATAGCAGCGGTAAATTTTTGGACAGGAATCCCAATTATCAATTTGAGACAAATCGAAAACCAAATCGGCAGGATTTACTGGATAAATATAAGGATTGTCATAAACTTTTTTTGTATCGGTCCAGAAATTTTTCCCACTTTTAACAGCTTCCATAATTTTTGGCAGCTTAAAAATATCCTCTGAAAACAAATTTTCAAAGAAAGATATCGGACGTCTGTATTCTTGATAATTCTTTTTCCAAGCGGTAAATGAAATCAATTCACCGTAAAGCAAAGCATTGTCAATAACTTTATCGCAAGTCTTTTGGTAATTCATTTTTTCTAAAATATCCACAAGCATCGCCTTTTGCTTATTAGAAATATTGTTTGAGTCACGATTTTCTCCTGAAACGTCAAACATAGAATTAACATTTGCATAAGTATTTCTCCAAATAAAAGCCTTTAGAGTCTGATAAAACATATAAGTTTTACACATTTTGACTTTTGCCTTCCATCTTTGGGTTTTGTCAGCAACCGTTTTAAAGTCGTTTTTGAAAAATATTTCATTAGCCAAATCAGAGGCCATCTTGAGATTTGAAGCACGTTCCGAATTAAGCGTCGAAAAATCAGAAGATATTGATTTTACGAGTTTCTGAGCCTGTTCTTTGTTGAGTTTTACTTCTGAATCGTCTTTTTCAATAATGTAGCTAAATGTCATAATTTTAATCCTTTCCGGGCATATGCCCTTGTTCATATACAAATAATTTATCTTTTACACGTTTAAATCCCGACCTCAAAAGACAAAGTGCAGATGCACGATTTTGGGCTTCGGCATAAATATCACAGTTGAACCATGTTGTCGAAAGCTTTACACACTCAATATTTTTATCAAGATGTTTTCTTCCGGCATAAGCATTCAAATATAATTTATCCTCATCCTTAAAGAAATAGATGGCGCCTATCAAAGCGCCATCATCAACAAAACAATAGAAAAGAGTGTTATAAAGAATAAAATTAAAACTGTTTGTATCACAGATTTTATCCTGATTTTGTTCATACATTTCTTTTAATTTATCTTTGTACAACACAAAATCAGGATTATTTGGAATAATCACTGTTATCATAAAATTCTTTCTTTTTACATAAAATATTTTATGAATATCTTTTATGTATATTTACTATTGGCACTTTCTTTGACCGCAAAGAAAGTGCCGAAAAGAAACTCCCGAGCCGAACTTCATTCACTCAACAATTGTAGCGCTCGACCCGAAACGGTCAAACTCGGGACTTTGTCCCTCAGACAATGCCCGTTTTGTTGCTGTCTTGCTTACATTGTTGGTTCATTCCGTTATGCTCGGATTTATACTTACCCTTGCGAGCGTGTTGCGTAGCAACAATAGCGAGCATACGAGATTCGGCGAAGCCGAAAGATTTAAAACGCTCGAACGTATGTGAGAGCGTAGAAAACATCAGCTGGGTTTTTCTTTCTTGGGCGACATTCTTTCTTTTTGTTGCAGGTAAAAAGAAAGAATGTCGCAAAATATATAATTAATAAAAAATATTCATAAAATATTTTATGTAAAATTACAAATTTTCAATCTGTTCTTTTACATATTGATTATTGGGAGCTAAGGTTTGGGCATAACCGGCGAATTCTTTTGCCGATTCTTTATCTCCTAAATATTCATAAGCATATGAAGTATACAAATAAACAGCATAATCGCCTCTGTCTTCATCCAAAACCTTCTTAAAATACTTTATTGCATCTTTAAAATCACCTTTGAGATAAGATTTATATCCGTATCGCTTATATAAATCTACCATGGTCTCAGGTCTGTAATATAAATCAGGGTTTCTTGATTCGCCTTTCGAAATTACAATAGATTTCCTGTCTGATGATTTTTGGCAACTTAAAACTGTTGAATAATATAAATTATATCTTCCCTGTTTCCTCCACTCGTCCTCTACAAAATAGACTCTGTTTTCTTCATAATTTTTTATCCTGTCTTCACCGGATGGATGAGTAGCAAACCAGCGATTTAAATCATCATCCATAGAAGCAATAAAGTTTATGGTTTCTCTTGCATTGGTCAAATCAAACCCGGCTTTTGAAATAAGTTTTGCTCCCTCTATATCTGCCGCATATTCCATATTTTTTGCATCGATAGTCAATTTTTTCAGCACGGCAAGAGTAGCCAAACCTGAGTTTTGCATCACACTTAATCTTTTGATTTTCCTCCAAGTTCTAGCCTGACGTGCCTGATGTCCCAAAAGAGCATGTCCCATCTCGTGACCTATAACCAAAGCTAATGCATCGTCATTACTTGATAATGTGTCAAACAAACCGGTGTTAATGGTAATATTATTCATATTACTGCTTGATGCATTGAATGATGTATCCCTTGCAACAGTAATTCTCCAGTTTATATAATCTAAATTATTCGCTCTGATTATCTTTTCTGCAACACGATAGAGTTGGTAAAAATCTGAATTATAGGCTTGACCGTGATAATTATCTGTTTTTGATGCATCGAAGGACTTCGCAATTTTATCATAGTCCTTTTTATCTTTTGCCATTTTTTCTTTATATTTATCTTCCGGTATTTCTTGATAATTCCCTATTTTTAATATTTTGGGGGCTTTAATTCCATTGATTGAATTTGTATTTACCGTAACATTGGGAGCATAACTATTAAAGTGTTTATTTGTTGTACCATATTTTTGAGCATGTTTCATTTCTTTTTCATGTAATTTGGCATAATCTTTAGCTTCCGCATACGCTTGAAATAAAATACAAACTAAAAATAAAATAAGTAATTTTTTCATATATTCTCCTTAATTTATAAGATTAAGGTTATCATTAATATTTAAATTTTTCAATAATTATAAAGACTGCACCAACTAAATTTTTTTCTCATTTAAACCTTCGATAATATTAATAACGGGAGAGGTGTCTTCAAATTCTTCAATATCAAGACCTAATGCAAGGCGCTGACCTTTTTGAATTTTTCCGATGGATGATATTATAAAGTCCAAAGTTGAAACAGCATTTTTTGGCATCTCAAGGAATTCCATATCAGCACTGGTCAGTTCTTTAGAAAATTCACCAAGTATATACTCCAAAACAGAAAATGTTTTATCGTAGAAAGTTATATGTTTTTGGGTAACTTCATTTTTTTTTGTTTTAATATCTTCATCTTTATTTTTTGATTTTGCCATAATAATTCCTTTTGTTAAAAAAAGGGGCTATGTAAATTAAGTAGTGTGTAATCGAGAGAAAGGTGAAAAATAATAGCCCCTTGAAATTAGATATGAGAAATTAAACTTCTTTCACGATTTCTTTATTTCCATAAAAATCGTATGCATATTGTCTTATACGTTCTTTGCCCTTTACAATTACGGCTTTATTTACACCGTATTTCCAGCCAAAAGGTTTTGATTTAAATCGTCTATAGTTACATTCTTTTAGTGAATACAAAATATCCGATTTATTATTTATAACGACTTCATCCGCTTCAGCGCCGGAATAAGTATGCCTTTCAATCGTATCGTCGAATCTCAATAATATAAGTTCAGCAACAGGTTTCCCACATATTGGACAAAATCCTATAGAGAGTTTCCTTTGTGGATAAAGTTCTGTATCAGCTAAAAAATATATGTCATCTGCTTTGAATTTACAGCAATGCTTCATAAAGTCCTCCATTTGAGCATAAAAGTACCGGCTCGAATCCGAAATTTGAATTTAAGCAATAGTAATCCCTGTACCCGGGGTAGATTTCTCCTACGCAGTTACAAAACTTTGTTTTGAAATCAAGTACAAATTTATAATATACCTTTTTTAAATTTCACCATAAGATTGTAACAACTTTTTTACATCTAAACCTAACACGTGGAATTTAGAAAGCTTTTGGTATAAAATTGAAGCCAAAAGAAGGAGATGGTCTATGCGCGCTGTTGTTTTTGATGAAGGTTTAAAGTTTGATGTAAATTACCCAAAGCCGGTACTACAAAATGGTGAAGCACTTATCAGAGTAACTCTGGCAGGAATTTGTAATACTGACTACGAAATTACAAAAGGATACATGGGATACAAGGGAATATTAGGCCATGAGTTTGTTGGAGTGGTAGAAGAGGTCAGTGGAGCAGATAAATCATGGGTTGGAAAAAGAGTTGTAGCTGAAATTAGCTGGGGATGTGACAATCCTGATTGTGAATGGTGCGCGAAAAAAAATTACCGTCATTGCCCTAATCGTCATACCATAGGAATATGGAAGAAAGATGGATGTTTTGCAGATTACATAACCCTTCCTACTAACATACTGTTTGAAGTACCAGATAATGTACCTGATGAGCAAGCGGTTTTTGTTGAACCTCTTGCAGCAGCATGTGAAATTACCGAGCAGTTGCATATTGAACCTACGCAGAAAGTATTAGTACTTGGTGACGGAAAGCTCGGTTTAACTACAGCCTTGGCACTTAATGCGCAAAATTTAGATGTTTTACTAGTAGGCAAACATCAAAATAAACTCAATATAGCGAAAGACCAGGGTGTAAAAACCATGTTACTAGACAAATTTACTCCGGAAAAAATTTATGATGTTGTAGTTGAAGCAACCGGAACTGCTTCGGGCTTTGAAACCTCAATGACTTTAACCAAACCAAGAGGGGTTTTAGTACTTAAAAGCACTGTCGCAACTGGGAAAGAACTCAACCTCGCACCCATAGTTATTGATGAGATAACGGTTCTTGGTTCTCGTTGTGGCCAATTTCCCCCGGCATTAAGATTGTTAAAAAACAATCGAATCAATTTTAAGCCGTTTATAAGTGGAATATATAGTATTAATGATGCTATCTCCGCATTTGAAGCAAATAAACAAAAAGATACTCTAAAAGTTTTGATAAAAATGGATTAATTTGGAAAATGAACATTCTCATTATAGGAAAACCCTCAGCTGACATTGCAACTCTAATAAAAAAATCAAAATACGCTGAAAAAATTTATACTGCAATCAATGGCAATAGCTCTGAGTTTCCTAATATTGATTACCGAACATTTGATGAACTTGTACAAAAAGCACTTGCATTAAAAGTTGACATCGCAATAAATCTCGATAAAGCACTAATATTAGAAGGAATCTCAGAATTTTTTGAATCAAAAAAAATCAACTTGATCTCAGTTAATAAAAAGTGGTTCAATCTTGAATTATCAAGACTTAGTGCAAAAAAACTTTTGCAATATTACAAAATTAATACCCCCAAAATAATAAGAGTGCCACTTGGCTTTCCAATCATGATAAAAACTGATATTCCGGGAGTTGATTACATTGCAGATTCGATGCAAAAAGTTGTAATGAAAATGGAAGAATTTGAAGAACAAAAAACATTCTTTGAAGAATATATTACGGGACAGAAATCTACACTTTATACAATCTGGGACAAAAAAAATATCAAATATTTTTATAACGAAAAAAACTTGACCGAAGTCCAAAAAGACAGACTCGATTTGCTTAAAACAAAATTGAACTTTATGTTTTCGGATGAAAAAGCCGATTTCACCGGAATCTTTGCAGTTAATCTAATTTGGTATAAGAATGATTGGTACGTGATGGATTTTAATATGGGAACGGTAATCCCGGCAAAACTTTTTGGCAATACAGATTTTATATTTGTTTTAAATTCAGCCATATATCAAAAATTAAATGAAATATAACAAAAGAGCGGTATTAAATACCGCTCTCTCAAATTCTATTTTGCTCCAAAGATTAAGCACGTTCACTACCGGATATAGCAATAGCGTGTCTGCCTTTGGCACGTCTTCTGTTCAACACTTCACGACCGCCTGGAGTTGCCATTCTTGCTCTGAATCCGCTTACGTGCTGTCTTTTGAGTTTTGTTCCTTCTAATGTACGTTTCATCTTTCTATTTCCTTTTCAGCCAGTTTTACTTATAATGGTTACATAGTATACAAAACATAGTATTTAGTCAATCTCAACTTTAAGGAATATTAAGAAGGGAATTAAAATGAATTGTAAAAATTATAAAATCGGATTCATCGGATCTGGCAAAATGGCAGGTGCAATAATTAAAGGACTTATTAAAACCAGCTTTACATCACCTAACAACATCATGGCGACACAGGCAGAACCCGAAGGACTTGAAGAAAAATCCAAAAACCTCGGAGGAATAAAGGTTATATTGGATAATAAGAAACTTGTCCAAAATTCCGACGTAATTTTTATTGCAGTAAAGCCGAATCAAGTTTTGGGAGTTTTGGAAGAAATTAAGCCCTATATGACAACAGCAAAACTTCTGGTTTCAATTGCAGCAGGGGTAAATATAACAAAAATTGAAGGAAACTTACCCGAACATTCGAGAATCATTCGTGTTATGCCAAATACACCGGCACTTGTCGGCGAGGGCATGAGCGGGATGTTCGGAGGAGAATGGGCAAATGAAAAAGATATCGATTTTGTTAAAAACATGCTCTCAACCATAGGTAAATGTATAGTTGTTGACAATGAAGCTCAAATGGATATCGTTACCGCAATTTCAGGTTCAGGGCCTGCATTTTTCTACAAAGTTATAAATGATATTGCCAGAGCAGGCGAAAAGCTTGGTATGGATTATGATAAAGCTTTGTTATTAAGTATCCAAACAGCCATCGGTTCTGCTAAAATGGCTATGCAAAAAGATGTAAGTATGGAGACACTTATATCAAATGTTGCCACAAAAGGCGGCTGTACAAGAGTCGGAGTTGATGTAATGGAAGGGGCAGGGGTAAATTATAAAAATACGGAAGACCTTTTCTACGACGTAATAAAGTCAACAACCCAAAAAGCCTCAGAGCTTGGGAAATAATTATTTCAAACAATAGGGGCGAAGCCAAAGGCTTCGCCCCTATTCAAACACATGTATCATTTAATTATGATTTAGTATATTCTGCATCAATTACATCATCATCTTTTTTATCCGATGTTGTATCTTGCTGAGCATTATCAGTATTTACGGTTTCGCCCTCTTTTTGAACGGCTTCGTATGCTTTTTGTGAAATACCGAATATTGTCTGCTGCAATTCTTCAGATAATTTTTTCAGCTCATCTGCAGATTTATTTTCATCCAAAGCTTTTTGTAAAGCTTCTTTTTGTTCTGCAAGTTTCTTATTATCATCTTCTGAAATCTTGCCTTCGAAGTCTTTAACGATTCTTTCTGCAGATGTTATTAATGAGCTTGCATTATTTCTGATTTCTGCTTCTTCTTTTTTCTTCTTATCTTCAGCAGCGTTAGCTTCTGCTTCTTTAACCATCTTATCGATATCCTGTTCAGACAAGTTAGAAGAATTCGTAATTGTAATCTTCTGTTCCTTACCTGTTGCTTTATCTTTAGCAGAAACGTTTACAATACCGTTAGCATCAATATCAAATGTAACTTCAATCTGCGGAACGCCTCTCATAGCAGGTGCAATACCTTCAAGTCTAAACATACCTAATGATTTGTTGTCACCTGCCATTGGTCTTTCACCTTGAAGTACATTGATATCAACTGCCGTTTGATTATTTTCAGCTGTTGAGAATACCTGTGATTTAGAAACAGGGATTGTAGTGTTACGAGGAACGAGTGCTGTCATAACACCACCTAATGTTTCAATACCTAATGTCAACGGAGTTACATCAAGAAGAACGATATCCTTAACTTCACCGGCTAACACACCTGCTTGAACAGCTGCACCAACTGCAACAACTTCATCAGGGTTAACTGATTGATTTGGTTCTTTTCCTGTATATTCTTTAACCAACTGCTGAACTGCAGGAATTCGGGTTGAACCACCAACAAGAACAACTTCATTAATATCATTCTTGCTCAATTTAGCATCAGATAATGCTTGTTCAACAGGCTTTTTGCATCTTTCCAACAAGTCTTGAGAAAGTTCTTCAAATTTAGCTCTTGTTAAAGAAAGCTCAAGGTGTTTTGGTCCGTTAGCATCCGCCGTGATGTAAGGAAGACTAATAGTTGTTTCAACGACAGAAGATAATTCGCATTTAGCTTTTTCTGCAGCCTCTTTAATACGCTGCATTGCTTGTTTGTCGTTCGTCAAGTCCATACCTTCCTGTTTTTTGAATTCTTCACAGATCCAATTGATAATTTTTTGGTCAAAATCATCACCACCTAAATGCGTATCACCTGATGTTGAAAGAACTTCGTGAACACCATCACCAATTTCAAGAATTGAAACATCGAACGTACCACCACCCAGGTCGAATACCAAAACTTTTTCGGTTTTTTCTTTTTCAAGACCGTAAGCCAAAGCGGCTGCCGTTGGTTCGTTAACAATACGAAGAACATCTAAACCGGCGATTTTACCGGCATCTTTTGTAGCTTGTCTTTGAGCATCATTAAAGTAAGCAGGCACTGTGATAACTGCCGAAGTGACTTTTTCACCTAAATAATTGGAAGCATCATCGGCCAATTTTCTCAAAATCATTGCAGAAATTTCTTGCGGAGTATAATCTTTTCCGTCAATATTTTTCTTGTAATCTTCACCCATATGACGTTTAATTGAAGCAATTGTCTTGTCAGGATTCAAAATTGCCTGACGTTTTGCCAATTGACCAACTAATCTTTCACCTGTTTTTGAAAAACCAACGATAGAAGGTGTCGTTCTCATACCTTCAGCGTTAGCTATAACTGTAGGTTTACCACCCTCCATAACTGCCACAACAGAGTTTGTTGTACCCAAGTCAATACCTATTGTTTTTGCCATAATTAAATCTCCTTATGTAAATGCTATTAGTTTTATTTCTAACATTTACATTAAAACATCTTTTTTTACCAATCTTAAAAAAATAAACATTTTTTTAACAATTCATTGCTCTTTTTCAAATTAACAAACAATCATATTATTTCCCGCAAAAAAGAAAGCCGCATCGTGCGGCGTTAACTCTCGTTAGATAAAGGAGTGGAGGAGAAAATAAAGAAAAGAGATTATACTTTATACATTCCATATTATATAAATTTTATAACATTAATATATCAATATTGTTACATTTGTTAATAAAAGTTTACAATTATAGCCGTAACGTGCGTATTTATTGACATTTTTATTGTATAATTTTAGACAGAAATGTTAAGATTAGCAAATAAGCAAGAGAAGAAACTCAACAATAAACTTTTGGTATAATTATAGAAGGTACATGTGAGAGGTATAGATGTATTATGATAAGAGTTGCAGTATGCGGTGCAAACGGAAAAATGGGACAAGAAGTTGTAAAAGCTGTGAACTCGGCTGAAGATATGACGCTTGTTGCACAGATTGATATATTCAACGGACAATTTGCCACAATTAAAGATGCGAAAGAATCTGTTGCAATTGATGTACTTGTAGATTTTACTCAACCTGATTCAATTTATGAAAATGCGCTTTATTGTTTAAACAACGGAATAAAGATTGTTGTGGGAACAACTGGGCTATCTGATATTCAGATAGAAGAATTAAGAAAAATAAGCGGACAAAAAGGTGTTGCCTGCCTTATTGCACCAAATTTCTCAACTGGCGCCGTTTTGATGATGAAATTTGCAGAAATGGCATCTAAGTATTTTGAAAATGCCGAAATTATTGAGCTTCATCATAACCAGAAGAAAGATGCACCATCGGGGACAGCGGTTAAAACAGCTGCTCTTATGAGTGAAGGTGCGGAAACTTATACAGCCGGAAATTGTGCCGAAAAAGAAACTATAGAAGGTGCAAGAGGAGCAAACGCATACAATAATATTCATATACATTCTGTCCGCATGCCAGGGTATATGGCATCACAGGAAGTTCTGTTCGGTTCAAACGGGCAAATATTAACGATTCGCCATGATTCAACAAACCGTGAATGTTACATGCCCGGAGTTTTGCTCGGAATAAGGTATGTCATTGAGCATAATGAATTTGTATACGGGTTGGATAAAATTATGTAAGGGAGAGAAAATGAATAAGCCAAATATAGCAATATTAGGAGCAACAGGAGTTGTCGGAAGAGAAATTACACAAATAGTTGATGAATTAGGGATAGAATTTAACAGTATAAAATTCCTCTCAAGCCCGAAAAGTGCCGGGAAAAAACTTCAGTTTCAGGGTAAAGAGTATACCGTTGAGGAAACAACGCCTGATTCATTCAACGGAATTGATATTGTACTTGCTTCCGCAGGCGGTTCAACAAGTCAAAAATATGCGCCTGAGATTGTTAAAAGAGGCGGAATGATTATTGATAATTCTTCTGCTTTTCGTATGGAAAAAGATGTACCGCTCGTTATTGCAGGCGTAAATGATGAGGATTTAAGATGGCATAAAGGCATTGTTTCAAATCCTAATTGCTCTACTTCACAATTAATGCTCGTTTTAGAGCCGTTGAAAAAATTCGGTTTCAAAAGAATTGTCGTTTCTACTTATCAATCAGTATCCGGTGCAGGATTGGCTGCTATAAATGAATTAAGAGCCGATACAGAAGCTAATTTGAAAGGCGAAAAATTTGAAAACCAGTGTTTTAAAAAGCCTATTTCATTCAATGTAATCCCGCAAATTGATGTATTCTGCGAAAACGGTTACACAAAAGAAGAAATGAAGGTTACAAACGAAACGAGAAAAATTCTTCATCTTTCGGATGATGTAAAAATCGCATGTACTGCTGTCAGAGTACCTGTTTTTAGAGGTCATTCAGAAGCAGTTGATATTGAATTTGATAAAAATATTTCCCCGGATGAAGTTCGTTCAATTTTAGCAAAATCATTTGGCGTGAAAGTTATTGATAATCCTGAAAACTATGAATATCCGACAACAAGAGATGCAGAATACGTTGACCCGGTATTTGTCGGCAGAATAAGGAAAAGCCTTGCGTTTGATAATGGAATTGCTCTGTGGTGCGTAGCGGATAACCTGAGAATCGGTGCGGCTTTGAACACGGTTCGTATTTGCAAAAGTATAATCGAAATGAACCTCTGGGGTAATAAAAAATAAATACCATCGGGCTTTTATGAAAGCTTTCTTATCATTTCCTGAGCTTCTTCGTTCTCAGGGAAAATATTTACCACCTTATCCAAATATACAAGAGCACTGTCATTTTCGCCCAGTGCTTCATAGCAGCGTGCTATATCCATCATTACAGAAATACTTTGAGGTGATTTTTTATTAACAGCCGCAAATATGTTAAGAGCTTGTTCGTAATCACCAAGATGGAAATAAGTAAGAGCAAGTGTATTCATTGTCTCAATATCCGGATTCTGCTCAACTGCTCTTACAAGATAACGCTTCGCCTCCTCGTACTCACCCCTTGCATATAAAATTCTGCCCGCACAAAATTGTACATATTCGTGCTCCGGCTCGACTTCGAGCGCCTTATTAATATAATTATACGCTTCGTCCAACTGATTCATTACAAGCTTATTAAGTGCCATAAAGACTAAGGCAAGAACGTTTTGCGGTTCAATTTCCAATGCCTCTGTGTAATAGCGTTCGGCTTCTGTATTTTTCGAAACCGAATAGAGATAATTCCCATATTCGAAAAGAATTTCAAAATCGTTCGGAGCTTGTTTTAACGCTATTTTAAATTCATCTTCAGCGTAGTCAAAAAGTCGTTTATTTAGATATATAATTGCCAAATCCTTGTGTGCTTTTGCAATTTCAGGATTCATTTTTAAAACTTTCTTCAGCATTTTTTCCGCTGTATCAGTATCGCAAAGAGTTGAAGAAAGTATTGCATACTGATGAAGAATTTCAGCATTCGGCTTTTTCTTTAAAAGGACTCTTTCATAAAGGTCTTTCGCCTTATTAAGCTGATTTGTCTTTATATAAAGATTCGCAAGCTTCTGAGCAGGCAAAATAAATGCAGGATTTATAAACAACATATTCTCCAATATCGAAATAGCCGTTGTGTAGTCATGCAATGCTTCATAACAGGTTACCATATTATACTTGTAGTTATCCTTATCAGGGTATAATACGGAAAGCTGTTTATAATGCTTTAAAGCACAATCATAGTCATGAATTTTAACTTCAGACATTGCAAGAGCAGCAAGAAATCTTTCATCATCTTCATCAATTTCGACCGCTTTTTCAAAATATTCTACGGCATTTTGATAATCCTGTTTTATCTGATACACAGAACCTATATTGAAATAGGACATCGGATTTTTATCATCCAATTCCAAAGCTTTTTGGTACGTTTGAATAGCTTTTTCGCTATCATTAAGTGCCATATAACAAGTTCCAATGCTATTAAATATTTCCGGCCTTTTGGGAGCTTTTCCCTTAGCCCTGAACAAACATCCTAAGGCACTCATAAAGTCCTTGGAATCCATCAATGCCGTACCTTTTATAAAGTCATATATGTAGTCATTCGGAAATATTTCCATTGCCTGCTCGGCATACCTAATGGCTTCTGCGTTATCTTTCATTTTTACAAGTACTAAACAAAGACTTTTATAGGCATCTTCGTATTCCGGCCTGAGTTCTATTACATTGATATAATAGTTTTTTGCAGATATTAGATCTTTCAAATTTTCATAACATTTTGCCAAATAAAACGTAGAAGTAGCATCGTCTGGCGAATACTTAACAGCTGATTCAAAATAATGGCAAGCTTTTAACCATTGATCCAAATTTATATACGTCAAACCTGCTAACTTCAAAAGTTCAACATTATTTGGTTCCTCTTGCAAAGCGGAATCAATCAAATCCTTCGCCTCACCAAATAGTTTTCTACCCACCAAATCATTTATTTCATCTATATTTGCCATTCTTTTCCCTTTTATACATACCTATGCTCTATGCACCAAAATAATTTTTCAAACCTGAGGAAAGATTCTTATTTTTACAGAGTTTTTTAAGCTTAGATATTGCGCGGTTTTCAATTTGTCTTATTCTTTCCCTTGATACACCATAAATAGATCCTATTTCATCAAGAGTCTTTTTATTCCCGTCATTATTCAAGCCAAATCTGAGAATAAGAATATCCCTTTCCTTGGGGCTCAACTGTTCGAGCATAATTTTTATATCGTCCAACAAGCTTTCTTGTGAGACTCTTGATTCCGGAGCCAATGTAGATTCGTCTACAATGTAGTCAATTATTTTATTAGAATCGTCCTTTTGTCCGGTAGGAGTATCAATACTTATTGTCGACTGCGTAGACTTGATTATTGACGTCAGTTTCGCAACGGGAATCCCAAGTTTATCTGCAATTTCCTGTTTGACCGGAATTCTGCCCAATTCTGTTGTTAAATCAATTGTTGCTTTTTTAATCTTGTTTATCGATTCAATTAAATGTATAGGAAGCCTTATTATTCTTGCCTTATCCGCAATGGCTCTCGTTATTGACTGTTGAATCCACCAAGTTGCATACGTAGAAAATTTATAACCCTTCGTATAATCAAATTTCTCAGTTGCGCGAATTAGTCCCATATTACCTTCCTGAATCAAATCAAGAAAAGATAAGCCTCTTCCAATATATTTCTTCGCAATACTTACAACAAGACGAAGATTAGCATTGATGAGAACTTTTCTTGCAAATTGGCTTTGTGTTTCATAAATTTGCTTTGCCACTTCAAGTTCTTCTTCTGCTGACAGAAGCGGTATTTTACCTATTTGTTGAAGATATATTCTAACAGAGTCGTCCGAATTAACAGAGTTCAAACTTTCTTGAGTTTTCGGTTCTTCAATCGAAATATTATCATCATCATCTAAATTATCTATGGTATCAATGCTGCTAAAATCAACACCTTCATCCGATATATCATTGATTGTTATATCTGTAGAAGTTTTCTTTCTTGGCATATTAATCTCCTGTCCTTTTTAATTTATTAGTTTTTTGTCTTACACTCTCAAATAATATTATAGCAGCAGCATTAGAAACATTTAAAGAATTAAAATTTGTTAACATTGGGATTTTAACTTTAAAATCTGCCAATTTTAACAGTGATTTTGATATTCCTGAATGCTCGGCTCCCATAATCAAGGCAAAATTCATGTCTGTATAGTCAATATCGCTATAATTATCCTCAGCATGATGATCAGATGCAATTACCCAATAGTTGTGTTCTTTTAATTTTTGTACAGCACTAACCAAACTGTTAACTTTTATTACAGAAATATGATTTATTGCGCCGGCACTTGTTTTTTCAACGGTAGAATTCACAAGGACCCCCCGTCTTGATGGTATTACTATGCCCTTAACTCCTGCACAAACTGCAGATCTTATTATTGCGCCAAGATTGTGTGAATCCTCGACACCGTCAAGAATGACCAGCAAAGAGTATTTATTGTCCTGTTTAGCTATAAATTCGTCCAAGTCAACATACTTTATCGGAGAAACAAGCGCAACTACACCCTGATGCTGGATATTTGGTAAAAGTTGATTCAATTTTTCTTTTTTTACAAATTGAAAAACCACTCCTGACGCTTTGGCCAATTTCTTAATGTATTCAATCTTTTCGTCCGAACGAATATTATCGCAGATTAATATTCTGTTAAATTCTCTATTACCACACTCTAGCGCTTCTGTTACAGCATTTTTACCATATATATATGAATTATCATTCATTACAACAATCTCCCAGAATAATTTTGAACAATATCATTGATATGGAGTATACAAAATTTTAATTTTATTGTACAATAAAAAAAAATAGGAAATAAGAGGAATGGGATTAAATTTTAAGAAGAGGACTGTTGTAGGCGTGTCAGTCACCCCTGAGATAGGGATTGAAGCCGCACTGATAGACTATGAAAAAAGGCTTTTGGTTAATTATGTTTCCAAGCCGTTTCAGTTTAATAGCAAACTGCAAGGAGACTTTGACTTAGACATTTTCAAAGAAACTTTGTATGATGCACTGGTTGAAATTGGTGCTCCACAGGGAACTGATGTAGTATTGAACTTACCCTCCGTGGTCTTTGGGGTAAAAGATTGGCCTGCATCTATTGACAAATCTCAATTGGGTGGAAATATTGAAGACGAAATTTTTGACCATCCTATGTTCAAAGATAGTGCAGATGAAGCCGTATACAGCTACTGCGTATTACCAAATTCCACAATTCAGTTTAACAAAGTTGTACATACAGCGGTACCGAAAAGCCTTCTGCTTGAGATTGCTGTTCAAATAAAAGATTTGAAATACAAACTGATGGGTGTAGATACATCAGTGAATTCTACATTAAATGCTTTGATATACTCAGGCAGGGTTGATGTTTCACCTAACGTTTCTTGGGTTATGCTTCTAGTTGAAAATAATGTGTGCAGAATAATTTCAATGCTCGGCAGAACATATGTAGATTATCGTGAAGAATACATAAACATAGGTAAAGTGTTAGGTGATGACGAAAATTACAGCATAGTCGTTAATGCTGTAGAACCAATAATAAAAAATGTTCCTTCATCACTGCTTTATGTAGTATCAAAGACCGATATTATAAGCGCTGAAACTTTGGCGTCGAAGTTATCATATAAATCGCAAATTGTTCACCAAGAAGTGAATATGTTTAACAAAACACCTTTGATAGATATCGCATTTGATATGGATCCTGAGAAGTGTAGACTGATGTCGACTGACGTTTTAGGCGCAGCCATAAAGCGTGCTTTTGCATCGGAATCAAATGCGCCTCTAAATTTGTTTAATAATCAATTGGGTGATATATATTATACTCAGACTCCGCCGGTATTTATGGGGCATAGCCTCTCTGTTGAGAATATGCTTAAGTATGGTATTTTGGTTGCTATCATTATTTTGGCAATTACGTTACCGATTGCTTATTTCGTAAATAATCAAAAGGCTATAAAGGAATCTAAGATTAAGGATTATGAATTGCAAATTGCCCAAATTAACAAATTCTTAAAGGAACACGAGGATATTTCTTCTAAAACATTCTCGGAATACGATGAAATTCGCATAGGACTGACAAATAATAAAAATGCATACTCATATTACACAATTGTCGGGACGGAAATTCCTAAAAAATTATGGTTAACCGCATTGAAGCTTGGCGATCAAGTTACGATTGAAGGTCAGGCAGATAACTTAGAAAGTGTCTATGGATTTTTCAGAAATATAAAGGATTATAATCCTTCTTCTCCTGTAAAACTACAGAAGCTTGGACTTGCCGGCAAACATGCCGGATTTGGAGAAATCCCGGGTGAAGATTTTGACACTGAATCTGTTTTAACCACACTTAATGCAGATTTTTATGAATTTAGGATTTCGGATCAAAGTGCTGAAGTCGCTGCAGGCCAAAAACCCAGCAGCAAGGATGCACTTCCGAACTTAGAACCACTAGAGTAATAAAAGGATACTTCGATGGAAAAATACAGCAGATATTATGGAATACTCGTTTTTGTCATTATAGTTTGCCTTGCCGGAGTTTTTGGTTACAAGACATTGACTCAGGCAATTAACGGACTTTCAAATGCAACGACAAAATTGGAACAAAAAGAAAAAGAGTTTAATCGTAAACTTGAAGAAAAGAAGGTTGTAGAACGCAAACTCGAACAGATTAAAAATGAGTCAGTAGGAGTCCAAAAGAAACTTTATGCTCCGGCTGATGCTGATTTAGGCAATGATACATTATTCTTTACTCTTTATAATGATTTGATTGAAATGGTTCATTCAAATTCTATAAAGATAAAAGCAATGGAATATACCTATAATCCAGAAAGTGATAATTTTGTAAAATTCAGTAAAGACCTATATTTCGTAAGTGAAGTTAATATGGAACTAGTATCTAATTACACAAATTTAGGTAAATTTATACAAGATGTGGTTCAATATCCTTATTACATAAGGATTATGAATATAGATATTAAACCTTACTCCAAAGACAAGAAGATTTTGATTTCAAATGTTTGTATAAGGCTTTACGCAAAAACTTCTCCGGAAGAGAACAAAGAAGAATAATAATTTAAAGCATAATCTATATTTATAAAAGGTCCTGTTTACTGTTTACAGGACCTTTTTAGTTGATTGTAACAATATTGTTACAATTTTAATCATAACTAGCAAAAAATATTTTCTCGAGTTTTTTATATATATATAAAGCTCTCTCTTCTTATTTAAACGGACAGGCCTTGGTTATTTTACTCAAGGTCTTTTTTTTATGCAATCTGCTTTTAGACGCCATGCCAATAAAGTTAAGAATATATAAAGGCCACGGAATTGTATGCTAAACTTGTATTAGGGGAGGGATAAATGTACTCCCGCTTATTAAGTAAACTACAAATAAAAAGTATAAAGTTATATTGGAGGGAAAAATATGATACCTATTTTAGATTCAAAAAGACAATACGCAACAATCGGTTCTGAAATTGAAAAAGCCGTTTGCGAAGTACTTCGTTCAGGCTCATATATTTTAGGGCCAAATGTTAAAGCATTGGAAGCAGAACTCGCAAAATACATTGGCTGTAACTATACTGTGGGCTTAAACTCAGGTACTGATGCACTACATCTTGCTCTAAGAGCATTAGATATAGGCGCTGGTGATGAAGTTATTACAACCGCATTCACATTCGTTGCAACAACAGAATCAATCGAAATTGTAGGCGCAACACCGGTATTCTGCGATATTAACCCTGATACATTCAATATTGATGCAAATAAGATTGAGGCACTTATTACACCTCGTACAAAAGCTATAATGCCGGTTCACCTTTATGGTCAGCCTTGCGAGATGGATAAGATTATGGACATCGCAAAACGTCATAACTTATACGTAATCGAGGACTGTTGTCAAGCAATCGGTGCCGAATACAAAGGACAAAAAGTCGGTACTTTTGGCGATATCGGATGCTATAGTTTCTATCCAACAAAAAACCTTGGCGGAATGGGTGACGGCGGTTTGATTACCGTAAATAGCGAAAACCTGAAGAACAGAATTGTTGCATTACGTAACCACGGCGGAGCTATCAGATATCATCATGATGAAATTGGTGTAAATTCACGTTTAGATGAAATTCAGGCTGCAATTTTGAGAATTAAATTGAACTATATTGACGAATGGAATAAAGCAAGAAGAAGCCATGCTGCAACTTATAACGAATTGTTCGCAGGTTACTCCGATATTCAAACTCCTAAAGAACTTGATAATACTTATTGCGTTTATCATCAATACACAGTTAAGATTCCTAATAGAGATGAAATACACAAAATGCTTCAAGATTCAGGCATTGGCGCAATGCTTTATTATCCTATTCCTTTGCATATGCAAAAAGTTCATGCTCATTTGGGATACAAAATGGGTGATTTACCGATTACGGAAAAGAATACGGAAATGGTTATCTCTCTACCAATGTTCCCTGAACTTACTTTGGAAGAACAAAAAACAGTTGCCTCAACCCTTATCAACTGTTTGGAAAAATCAAAAGCGCTTGTTTAAGTTATTTGAAATAAAAAAGGCGAACCTTAAAAGGTTCGCCTTTTTATATGTATTTATTTTAGTCCGCGTCCAACTTGTGAAGCCTCAACAAACTTTCCTTCTTTGACAAGCAAAAATCTTTTTAAATCGTTTATGTGAACATATTTATTGTTATGAGGAATGATTACCGGAATATGAATAGTTTCAGAAATGCATACAATTGCATGTGAACCTGGCTTTTTCAAAACATCATATCCTATTTCGTTGTACATTCTTTCCAACTCATCAAACGTTATTTCAACCTTTTTCAATAGCGTTGCACTTTCAATCTTAGCTATAAGCTTTCGCGATTTTGCACCACTAAAAGTCGGATTATAATTTGTGACATTCTGATTATATAAACTGATAACGTTACTTTTCATATCTACACGATATTATATATCAAAAACATCTTCTTCTTTGTAATAATTTTTTTTGCGTTGTTTGATTTTGTCATTACGCTTTTTAACGTCTTGTGAAACATGTTTATAAGCATTGTCTAAGGAAATCCTTGTAAGGGGTTTATTCTTAGATCTGTCATTTACCACAAGCCAGTATGAATGTTTAACATTATCTACTGAAAAAGAAATTTTTCCTGCTTTTCTGTCACCGGGTCTAAATTGTGAGAACAAAATTTTCGTGTCACCAAATATCGATGGATTATAAACTGTATTATAATCACTTACTAACGCCAAATCCATTCCGGCAAAACTCTTATCCGACATATTTGAAATGCACAGTGAAAGCGTTATGGTATTAACTTCACCAAACGGATCTTTTTCATAAATAATATTTGCGATTCTAATATCCAAACCCGGATAAATTTGTTCTTTTTGAATAAGAGCTTCCTCTCTATATACAGGGAGTTCAACATCCGAAAGTATTTTAACTTTTATCTCATCGCCAGGAGAGATTAAAACATTTTTGCCCTTTCTGTATAAAGACATTCCTAAACCTATGGCACCGCCAATAGCTGCACCACCTGCAAGCGTATATCCATTTGACGCAATTGCAGCCTCTATACCGAGTGCTTGTGCTGCAAACAGTCCACCCATGACACCACCTACTGCAGTATATCCTAAATCTGTTGCCGCAATTTTTGCTGCTGCCTTTACAGGATGAAGTTTTGTAGACATCTTACCTTCAATTGGTATTTCACGCCCGTCAGGAGTAATTAATTTATCAAAACTTAAGTCCAAATACCCGTCTCGTCCTAAACGCTTTGCCTCCCCGCAGTCTCTTATACTGCCATGTGCTAAGGTTCCTTTTGGAATTATCACCCCTTTATTGCCATATACATCACTTGTAATCTCGGCAAAAAATTGATCACCTTCAAATGAAAAACTTCCGTCGAGAACTTGAGATACAGTCATCTCAATCGTATCTCTTTTCTCAAGGGTTTCCGTTTTTCCTGTAAAAAGCTCCTTATCAAACTCTGATGAATATTGTTCGTCATACTCCGCATGACCACTAAACACATCCGGCGATGCAAAACACAAGTTCTGCATCAAAAAAATACTTAATAAAGATAATACTATTCCTCGCCTCATAACGTCATTATACATTTTTTACCGAATTAAGTCCAGCAACAAGGCAAAATAAAGTGGCTATTCGAAATCTCGAATAGCCACTTTGAAATATACTCGGGCATTTATACCCTAATATCTTTAACTATTGTTTTTCAGCAATAACATCTTTTGCAACTTCGTTTGCAAGAGTTAAGTAGCTTCTTGTATAACCAAATTCGTTATCATAGTATGCTTTGATAACGGCCATGTTATCTCCAATCATCATAATGCTTTCAGGAACAACAAGAGCGCTTTCATGTCTGCCTATTACATCTCTTGAGCTAGAACCTTTAGGTGCCATAGCGATTAAGTCTTTGTATTCTTCGCTCTTTGAAGCATCCAAAATAGCTTGTTTGAGTTCATCTGCAGTGGTTGCATTTTTAAGATTCAATGTGATAACTGCCAGAGAGCCATCAGCGGTCGGAACACGAGTAGCTGTACCGTTCAATTTACCTTTAAGTTCCGGAAGAACCAAACCTACAGCTTTTGCTGCACCTGTTGTTGTAGGAATCATGGAATCAAATGAACCACGCTTTTTAGAATCTGCTTCTTTGTTTGATTTATCAGCCGTAAATTGAGTAGCTGTAGCTGCGTGAACTGTTTCAATATAACCGCTTGCAACACCAAACTTATCATTCATTAATTTGATAATCGGGGCGATACAAGTAGTTGTACAGCTTGCAGCAGAAGCAATTCTGCCTTCATTTTTGATATCAGCAATTCGTTCACTGTTTACACCTGCAACAATTGTCGGCATAGGTACAACGGATTTATCCTTTTCCTTGCTCGGAGCTGAAAGAAGCGCATATTTAGCTGTATCTGTTGTATCAAGCAATTCTTGCATTGCAGCTTTACTTGTTCTTGCGCCTGTAGCATCAAGCATAATTTCTGCGTTGTATTTTGAAAAATCAACATCATCTCTTGTAGCAACAAGATTAATAAGTTCTTTTTTATTTTTAGACTCTACAGCCAAAAATACATCGCCATCACTGTTTCTTGCAATCGTTGTAGCGATACATTCTGGCAATCTTCCCAAAACACTGTCATTTCTTATTTGTGATATTAAATCTTCATCACCAACATCTTTAATTGTTTTACCGCCTTTTAAACCCATTGAACCCATGTTGATTGCAACGAGGTTTAATTTTGGCATAACTTCTTTTAATCTGTCCCAAGTATTGTAAACACCGCTTGGAGCATGATTAGCCAATAAGTATTCGCGAAGAACGTTTCTTCCGATTCTTCCGCCGCCACCTACTAATGCCACATTAGCAACATTTTTGCTTGCCATTTTTTCGACACCCTTAAAATTGGTAGAACTACCATAAGGTCTGATAGATTGAATTTCCATTTTTCCTCCTAATTAAATCCAAAATCTAATAACTAATATCCGGAATGTGTACTTATACTCACACATATATATCAAACCACCTAAAAATATATTTTGTTAGTTTTATATATTAAAAACGACAAATCTTTACAAAAGTTAACAAATGAACTGCAAAAAAGCAATTTTGGGCGAGAATATACGTTCATGTATATAGGAGTAAACAAGAAAAGAGTACATAATGAATTCATTTTTTAGAGGACTAGACAGAGGCTTCACATGCGGTTTAAACACCCTTTGCTGGGGTAGTATGCCATTTGGGTTCTCACCATGTACGTTTAATATGTGGAATTTTAGCATGCCAATCTTCAATACTCCTACGATGGGTTTTGGCATGTTTCCTTCATTCTCAGTGTTTACGCCTATGCCTATGGCATTTTCAGCACCTATGTTTACTCCGGGGAATTACTCCTTTTTTAATTACACTCCACAAAACTATGGGTTTGATAGTTTCAGCTTTAACAACTCGTCCTCACGTAACATACAGTCCAAAGACAAAAAGAAACCTTCAGAAGTACCGCATTATACTAAAATAACCGAAGAAGAAATGCAAAGAATCTACAACAAACAATATGATTATGATATCACTACAGCATCAAACCTTACAGCAGAACAGATAAACAAATTTATAGAAACAAAATATCCAAACAGTGCATTAAAAGGGAAAGGACAGGCTTTCGTTGATGCTGAAAATAAATACGGCATAAGTGCTTTGGCAATGCTTGGTATTTGCGGAATTGAAACGGGATTCGGGACTGTGGGCCATGCGACAGATGGTCTTAATAATCCAGTAAATATTCAAAGAAAAGGATATGACCCGGCTGTACACGGAAAAGATCGCTTTAGAAAATTTGACAGTATTGAAGATTGCATAATGGAACTTGCGAGACTATTAAAAGAAAATTATGTCGATTCATCCGGCAACAAGCAGGTTCCGCATTTTACCAAACTATATCAAATCAATGCGAAATACTGTCCTGCATCAGAAAAGGCGAGTCAGGCAGGGTGGGCAAAAAGTGTAACTTCCAAAATGAATGAAGTTAAACAGGCAATTGGTATATAGATTTTTTATATTGTTACGTTTCTTAACCTATACTTGAAAATAAGGGTTATTTTTCCTAGAATTTTCTTATCACAAATCGCTTTTAAGGAGAGCTTTAATGAGAGAATTTAAGGGACGGAATCCTCATATGGATTACAGAGATTCTGTACCATTTATGGATTTAACCGGATTTGTATCAAGACAAGATAAGATTTCAGAAGAATTACCCCAAAAATCGTTGCGTGAATACTTGCTAAGAAAGAAATTCTCAACTATGATAAATCTAAGAAGATTAGAGTATCGAGTAAGGGTTGAGGAATATAAAAATGGCAGAATCTAATTTTGAAGAGCTTGCAAAAAAGTCAAAGAAAGCATCAAAAGAGCTTTTGAATCTTTCAACTGATATAAAAAATAAGGCGCTCCTTCAGATTGCGCAGGATTTGGATTTAAAAAAGGATAAAATTTTTAAGGCAAATGAATCTGACCTTGATAAAGCCAGAGCTCTGCTTGAAAAAGGTGAAATGAAACAGTCTGTTTTTAACAGGCTTAAACTTGATGAAAATAAAATGCGGGATATGATTCAAGGAATTGTTGATATATATGAACTTGAAGATCCCATAGGAAAAATTCTTCTTCAAAGGAGTTTAGATACAGGTTTAATTCTTACAAAAAAATCTTGTCCGATTGGAGTTTTGGGAGTAATTTTTGAAGCAAGACCCGATGTTATTTCCCAAATTTCCGCACTTGCAATAAAATCTTCAAACGCAGTAATTTTAAAAGGCGGTAAAGAATCCAAAAATACTAATATTGCAATTATGAATATTATTCTGGAAGCGTTAGATTCAACAGATGGTTTCCCTAAGGATGTTTTGACTCAGGTTTATACGAGGGACGATGTCGCAGAAATGCTTAAGCAGGATAAATATATCGATTTGATTATCCCAAGGGGCGGTAATAGTCTTGTAAAATTTGTTAAAGAAAATACAAAAATACCTGTTTTGGGTCATGCAGATGGCATTTGTCATATATTTGTCGATGAATCAGCCGATCACAATAAAGCAAAAAATATTATTATTGATGCAAAAACTCAATACCCAAGTGCCTGCAATTCTGTGGAAACACTGTTAATTCACGAAAAATTTCCACATAAAGATAATTTATTTGAGGAACTTAAAGCAGCAGGGATTGAACTGATATTTACCCCAGAAAGTTGGCATAAAGAGTATTCGGATACAATTCTTGCCGTAAAAACAGTTAAATCACTTGAGGAAGCCATTGAACACATAAATGAATTTTCCTCCGGACACACAGATTCTATAATAACCGAATCAAGAGGAAATGCAGAAATTTTTATGAATTCTGTTGATTCTGCAGGAGTTTACCACAATGTTTCAACACGTTTTGCGGACGGCTTCAGGTACGGTTTCGGAGCAGAAGTCGGTATTTCAACAAACAAAACGCATGCCAGAGGGCCTGTTGGCTTGGAGGGTTTAACAATTTATAAATATACTTTGCAGGGCAACGGCGATATTGTAAAAGATTACGTAGAAGGCAAAAAACATTTTAATCACAAAAATATAGGGGTCTTATAATTATGAGAATAGGGGTTATCGGCCTTGGACTAATTGGCGGTTCAATTTTTAAAAAGTTAAAAGAACTTGATAAGTATGAAGTTGTAGGAGTTTCAAGAAGTGTTAAAGGGGCAAATGGGGTTTCAGAAGATTACATCACGTTAAGGGATTGTGAACTTGTATTTGTTTGCACCCCAATGTCAGTAACTCTCGATATTTTGGATAAATTGGAGAATTATATTAAAGCAGATACTATAGTTACTGATGTTTGCAGCCTCAAGGGTTTTGTATCAAAAAAAAGTTATAAATATTGTTTTATACCTTCGCATCCAATGGCAGGAACAGAAAATAGCGGCTGGGAAAGTTCATTTCCGGAACTGTTTAACAACGCAAAATGGGTAATCACACCAATTAACAGTAATATTTCAGATAAGCAAGATGTGCTTGAAAAAGTAATTGAAGAAATGGGTGCAAAAGTCGTTATTACAACACCAGAAGAACACGACAAAGCTGTTGCACTAATTTCGCATATGCCTATGGTTGTGGCACAGGCTCTTTGCGAAAACATTAAGGATAATCAATTAGCGCAGACTCTTGCGGCATCTGGATTTCGAGATACAACACGGCTTGCTCTTTCAAACACTCAAATGGCAGCAGATATGGTCAATTTAAATAAGGAAAACATAGAACTTGCAATTGACTCATTTATTGAGAATCTCAATTCACTGATGAGTAATGATTATTCGGACAAAATTGAAGAAATAAAATCCTTAAGAAAGAGCATGTACTAAGTTTTGTTATTACTTACCGTGCTTCATTGTTTCATTGGTTTTACTTGCGGCCTGACCTTTAAGTTCTTTAGCTTTCTTCAAGTATTCCATTAAGAATTTATGTTTTTCAATCTGATCGTCAGGAACACCTTTTAACTTGCTGCTGAATATTGAAGATGCTTCGTGAGCGATTACATCAACTTCACCGCTTGAATAACCATCTTTTACCATCGAATCAATAAAGCTCTTGAACTCAGCACTCTTGTAGAATTCCGGAGAAATTGCCTTAATATCTTTGAGGTACATTTCAAACAATGCCTGCATCTGAGGCACATCCGGCAATTTTACTTCAATATTTTTATTCAATCTTCTCTTGATTACATCATCAATTACACCGCTTTCCGGATGATAATTAGAAGTCATAACAATTCTTACATTTTTTGTATTTTGTTTTAATTCGTCAATACCGGTGAGCACGGCTGCACGGACTTTGCTTGCTTCTTCTTTACCATGAGATGCTTCATCAACTTTTCTTATCAAAGCATCTACTTCATCCAAACAAAGAACGATTTCTCTATCAGGATTTTTATTAGCGAATGCCGTTACTTCTTTAAACAAATTATTAACCTTAATACTTGCACTGTCTTTGAATACCGAACCCAAATCAGGATATTTGATTTTTGTAAATATCGCACCAATTTCTTGTGCATACTGTTCTGCAACATAAGTTTTACCGGTACCGCCATAACCATATAAGAATATCAATTCACTAGTGTCTTTGTAACCCGACCAATCTTTTGCTTTTTGAGACAGATTTGAATTGTCAATAAGTTTTCTGAATTCTTCTCTTAATGTACTGTTAGTAGTCGGAGAGTCTAAAGGAGCAACTTTGTTCTTTGCATTCTTCATGTCTTTCCATACTATGTCAACTTTATTTATTGCATCAGCAGCTTCTTGCGCGCCTTTTGCTCCTCTTGGGAACAAGAATGAACCAATAATTGCAAGACCAGCGCCTATTGTCACAAATAATGCCAAATTGCTGATTCGCTTTTGTTTTCTCTGTTCTTTTTCATATCTATCTATCGGCTGAGGTCTGGTTGCAACCGGTTGAGGATAATAAGCAACCTGCTGACGGCTTCTGTTATCATTATCAGCCTTAAAATTCACACTGTACAAATTGTTACTTACACTTTGCAAACCTGGCATAAATTTTCCTTTCGTTACACACTACTATAGTTAATAAAACAATTCATATAAAAAAATTGCCTATCATGTAACGAAATGTAACAAAAATAATAAAATGGGATAAAAATCCTATATAGGCATTGCATTATTGGGACAAAAATCACCAATTGCGGTAAATTTTCCTGTCCTTTCTTCCACCCTCAAAACTCTTGCGGAAGAATTTGTTAAAACATTCTGGGTTTGGACGCATTCATATCCATTAGCCATGTATATTTTGTCATTAGTTTCGCCCAAATTTGTATATCTTTTTGTTCTTACAAAAAGTCCGAATTTTTTGTTTCTGCGTTTAATTTTGCTTGTCGCAAAAGCTAAAATCTCGTTTATATCAAGATTCGCCCAACTGTTTTGTATAATATCCAAAATATAATTTTCATTATCAGGAGTTTGAATAATAATACAACCTGTGATATTTCGCGTTTTCTTATCAATAATAGTGTATTTATATTCACTTATATAAGAAAGCCCTTTAAATATATCCTCCCTAAACTCAGAAACTTCTGCGCTCAATAATGGTCGAAAATTCGGCAACAAGGAATCATTATAAATTCCTGCCACCGCCTGAGCATCAGAATTTCTAAAATGCCTAAATTCCCGCTTGTCGTAGTTATTTTCCGGAAATTTTGTTATGCGCCAAAGTCTTTCACAGGAAAGCTGACTGAAACCACATCTTGATACAAACATTGAAATTAGTTCCGGCAAGTAGTCATCAACTTTTACAACAACAGACGGAGCCCCCAGTGCTTTGTATCTGGAAACAGCATATTGTACGAGTTCAGAAGCTTCTTCATAGGAATTTTCTTCAAAGAATAATTTCTTAATTTCCACTTTTTTTTGTCTGCCTTTGTTTGGTGCAACAGTAATTAAACCTTTGATATCGTTTCTGTCTTTTAGTACATAAGACTCTGGCAGATATTTAAACCTTAGGGGTAAAAGATGATGAAACAATATAAGAGGATTGAACATGATACCGTTAATGTAGGCATTGCCTGCATCATTATTCAAAAAAGATATCATTTCCAGCGTTTTCTTCTTATCGAAATATAAAAGTTTCCGAATTTTGCTCATAAAAAAATTATAGCCTTAATAGATTTTCGTTTCAAGCGAGTCACTTTAGCCACTCTCCTCTAAGGAGAGGGATTGTTTTACTCCTTCCCCTTGAGGGGAAGGCTGGGTTGAGGTGATTAACTTACCTCATCTACAAAAGTTTTTCACCTCACCCTTCCCCTCTCCTCTAAGGAGAGAGAATGTTTTGCTCCTTCCCCTTGAGGGGAAGGCTGGGTTGAGGTGATTAACTTATCCCTTCAACAATCTCAGTTAACCTATCATAAACTCCGGACATATTTCCATCAATTTCATTATTCCAAAACCTTACAATACAATATCCCTCTGATTCTAAATATTCTGTTCTTATTTTGTCATTTATGATATTTTCCGGTTCATTGTGTTGACCACCATCAATCTCAATTATTAGTTTTTTCTCTTCACATAAAAAATCTACAACATAATTCCCCATTGGAACTTGACGTTTGAATTTAAGATTTTTAAAACCTCTGTTTCGCAATAATTTCCACATTTTGCGTTCTTGTTCAGTAGAGTTTTTACGGAGTTTTCTTGCTATATTGTATATTTCTTCCATAAATAAATTTTAGCATAAAGTTTTTCACCTCACCCTTACCCTCTCCTCAAAGGAGAGGGATTGTTTTACTCCTTCCCCTTGAGGGGAAGGCTGGGTTGAGGTGATTAACTTACCTCATCTACAAAAGTTTTTCTCCTCACCCTTCCCCTCTCCTCAAAGGAGAGGGAATGAGTAACCAAAGGCTCAGGAACTAACTACGTGCGTAGCACCTCCGCAAAGGAGAGGGGAATAAAAAAAGCTCCCGAAGATTCGGAAGCTTTTTTATTCTATTTTATAAATAACTATTAGTTATCAGCTGCCCATTTTGTAGCTACATCAGCCGGCATTACATTTGCACCTGTAAAGAACAATGTGAATTGATCCTTGATAACCCTATTTTGTCTATTATCACAAGTATTAGCATTCAAAGCTGCATCTGTAATAGCTGCAGTCGGATTTGCACTTGTGTTTATATGGCTGTTTACTGTACCAGTACAGTTAGATAACAAGTTTGGAGCTTTTTCACCATTTACGTCATAATAACCCAAGAAACCACGACCAACATTTTCATAAGATACCGGCAACTGCGCAGGTGTACCTGTAGCAACTGTATCAGCGGTCCTAAACGCTAAGGCAGAACCATCACGGAAGAATATTACCGTGTATGCAGTAGCGTCTGTACCATCAGCCAGACCTGTTAACACTCTTTTAGCAGCGAGAGACCTGTTATCTTCATCAAAACCCGTTTGATTCCCATCGCCATCTGTTGTAATCTGAGTAGTTGATTTTGAATTATCAACCTGAGTTCTTGATAAGAACAACCCAAAAATAGATTGAGCATTTTCATCTACATTCTGATTTGCCAAGCTTGAATAATCAAATCCGGAAACTGCATTGCTCATCTGTGCAGCTTCAGTAAGGGTATTAATACCTTTCTTAATACCTGTTTTTGCTTGTTGCTCCTGAACATTAGTCATCAAAGCAGGCAGAGTCATCATAGCTACAACACCGATGATAGTAAGTGTTATCAAAACTTCTGCAAGAGTAAAACCATACTTTTTCATCATTAAAATCCTTTCTCTCTCTAAGATATAAAATGTAAAACTATCTAATACGATTGTTTCTCAGTTATAAGTAACCAACGTCCCCTTATAACTATATCGTTATTCTAATTGATTTTACAATATAAGTCAAGCAAATTTTGCACGTATTCACATAATAAAAATTTCACCATAAAAATTTTTTCATCACACTTAACACCTACCTCCCTCGGGGGATGTAGATACTTAACCCTCTCCCGATGCTATCTTGGATTCACTCGGTATAACAAAGGCTTTCTTCATCTTTACATAAATTAACGTTGAGGTTAAAATAAGAACTATGAAAATAATTATTTTTGGTGCAAATAAAGTCGGTGCCATGATTGCATCGCAGTTTTATACAGATAATGATATTACGGTTATTGATAACGAAAAGAATAAAATCGATGCAATAACTAAACTTGACCTGAGTTTTGTGGACGGAAACGGTTCGGATATAGATGTCTTAAAACAGGCAGGTGTTAAAAATGCCGATATATTTATTGCATGCACATCTTCTGACGAATTAAACATCGTAGCTTGTCTGACAGCAAAAAAACTCGGAAACAATTGTACCATGTGCTTTGTACGTAACGAAGAATACAGAGCATCCTTGGGTATCGCAAAAGACGCGGATTATAACAACGAATTTTATATAGACATCGTAATCTGGCCGGAAGAACTTTTGACTCAGGAAATTTTCAGAATAATAACAGTTGCAAAAGCCCTTGATGTAGAAAATTTCGCAGGCGGCCGTGCAAGACTTCTGGAATACAGAATTGAAGATGATTCTATTTTGGTAAACCAAATGGTTCGAAATTGTTCGTTCCCTAAAGATACACTTATTGTCGGAATAACAAGAGAGGACAATCTTTTTATCCCAAGCGGAGAAACTGTTTTACATAAAGATGACAAAGTAATATTTATGGGACTTGCACATTCGTTGGATGTACTTGCAGGTAAATTTTTCCATAAGAAAGATTTTGTTAAAAATGTAACAATAATCGGCGGAGGGAATGTCGGATTAAAGCTCGCAAAAAGTTTGGAAGGAATGAAATTTAAAACCAAAATCATTGAACGTGATGAAGAACGCTGCAACTACCTTTCCGAACAGCTTTCTGACGCACTTATTATAAACGGAGACGGAACGGATTTGGAGCTTTTGAATGAAGAAGATATTTCGGATTCCGACGTTGTAGTAAGCGTTACTAATAATGACGAAAAAAACCTGCTTTGCTCATTGCTTGTTAAACAACTTGGAGTCAACAGAGTAATTTCAAGAGTTTCAAAACCTACAAATGCGGAGTTGTTTAGCAAAGTCGGGGTTGACATATCAATATCAACACAGGTCGCGGCATTAAACGAAATTAAGAGCACTGTATATGGAACCAATATCGGCATTTTAGCGACTGTTGAACAGGGCAAGGGAGAAGTGATGAATATTTTACTCCCGGCCAAGTTCAAAAGCACCAAAATTATGGATTTAAAACTTCCGGTAAAAGGTATTGTCGCAGTTGTTCAAAGAAGAAACAGAATTATTATTCCAAACGGAGCTACTCAAATCAGAGACGGAGATAATTTGATTATATTTACTTTGAGTGAAAACGCTCCGATAATAAGAGAATATTTTAAGGTGGATTGATGAGATTAACCTATTTGGCATACACTTTTTCACTTGCAATGATGTACTTTAGCATCGCTCTTTTTCTGCCGATTATTGTTGCACTGATTTACCATGAAACAAACGCAGTTTTGCCTTTTATCATTGCAGGCTCATCGGCTCTGATGATTGCTTCGGTTTTAAAAAATCTAATCAAAGGGGTTAAAGAAATAAAATCAATAAATGATATAAAAAAATCAGAAGGACTTTGTGTCGTAACCTTTTGTTGGGTATTTGCCGGTATTTTTGCATCAATTCCTTATTTGTTCTTCGGATTTACTCCCGCTAATGCTTTCTTTGAAGCGACATCCGGAATTACGGCAACCGGCGCAACCATTTTAACACATTTTGATTATCCGCATGCGCTTTTCTTTTGGCGGTCATTAACGCAGTGGCTCGGCGGTATGGGTATTATCGTCCTGTTTATAGCGATTCTGCCTCAGTTTGCTATCGCAGGCAGACAACTTTTCTTTGCAGAAGCTCCGGGACCTACTGAGGACAAGTTTACCCCAAGAATTAAAAATACCGCATCTTCCCTCTGGAAAGTATATTTTGGGATGACAATTCTTGCCGTTTTATTGTTAAAGTTCAACGGAATGGATTTATTCGAAGCCATCTGCCATTCATTCTCCGCTGTATCGGGCGGCGGATTTTCACCTAACGCCAAGAGCTTTATTGAATATTCAAATATTATAATGTGGATAATTTGTTTCTTTATGTTCTTTGCAGGAGCAAGCTATAACCTACAATACAGAGCATGGTCAAAATTTAATCCGTTTGTGCTTTTTAAAAACGAAGAATTTAAAGTATATTTCGGAATTTTTGCAATACTCGGGCTATTTCTGGCAGGATCGTTATTTGTACATTTGAATTACAGCTTTACGGAAAGTGCAGTGCATTCCTTCTTCCAAATAGCCTCAGCAATGTCCACATCAGGATTTTGCAGTGTTGATTTCGCCCAATGGGATTATGTATCAAAGGCTATTCTCTTCGTAGCAATGCTTGCCGGCAGCTGCGCAAGTTCGGCAGGCGGCGGTATCAAAATTATGCGTTGGATGTTGATTTTTAAGATTATGAAAACAGAAATGGCAAAAATCCTTCATCCTAAAGCAGTTTTTAACATTAAAATCGGAAAATATTCCGTACCAAAAGATGTTCTCTATCAAACTTTGATGTTTGTGTTTTTCTACATAGCAATTGTAATTACATCAGGACTTTTAATATCCGTTCTGGAAGAAAATACCCTCGTCGGAATAACAGGAACTGTAAGCACCGTAGGAAATATCGGCCCGGGCCTCGGACATATAATAGGACCTTTGGGAAGTTACGACGGGCTCAAGGATCTGTCAAAAATTATTCTTTCTGCAGATATGTATATAGGACGTCTTGAACTTATACCTTTCTTGGTGCTTTTCCAAAAAGATTTGTGGCGTATTAAGCTTTCTTAAACATACTTCGCCAATCTTCGATATTCATTGAGCAGTTGCTCGTTGGAAACGTAGTTTTCTATAATATCCCAAGGCAATTTTTCTGACTGCTCAAAACCATTGACAGCTTTTGATATATCAAGATTTAATTCTTTCAGTGCTGATTTGTATGCACTGTTTCCGCCACCTTTTTCATATATTTTTATCAAAAATTCGCCCAATTCAGCACTTCCTCTCGATAAAACAGTCTGCCAATAATCCCACTTTATACTGGAGAATTTCGTCCCAATACCCATCTTCGACAACTCTTTTTCCAAAAATTTTTGTTTCTTTTCCAAACTTTTTGTATCCTCGCGTTTTTCTCTCTGCAACGGGGTTTGTGGTTTAGGAACAAAACTCGAAAATGAAAAAGTTATATCAAATCCTTTGTTTTCTTGTTTTATTTTCTTAGCAAGCTCAATAAATGCCTCGATATCTTCTTGGGTTTCAGTCGGAATTCCAATCATAGAATATATTTTTAAGCCATGCAATCCATTTTCTCTGCATATTTTTACCGCATTAAAAATTTGTTCATCCGACAGGTTTTTATTAATAAGCTTCCGCAGTCTTTCACTAGCAGCCTCTATTGCAATAGTAGAAGTCCTCTGCCCGCCGAGTACAAGTGTTTGAATGAGTTCAGGAGTAATAGAGTCTGTACGTAACGACGAAATTCCGAGTTCAATACCATTTTCGGATTCCATTTTATTCTTCAAATATCTGATTATATTTTCAAAATCAGGATGAGCGCTAATTTGAGCTCCCAAAAGTGCAATTTTATTTGTATATTTTAACCCTAGATTTACAGTGTCAATTATTTTTTCATAAGAATAATTCCTGAAAGGAAGATTAAGATATGATGCGGTACAGAAAGCGCATCTGTTCATACAGCCACGTTGAAGTTCAAGTATAAACGTATTTTTAAAATAACTGTTTTCGCTCAATATTGGGGTATAAATCACATTATTTAATTTTGCGGTGACTTTTTTTACTTTTTGTGTTCTTTTAGGAATATATATTCCATCAAGTTTTGCCAAATCCTCTAAACATTGTTCTTTATTTTCTTTTTGCTTCAGAATATCCAATATTTTTGCAAAGGTTTCTTCTCCGTCACCTATTACCATAAAATCAAAAATATCATCATATGGACGAGGATTGGTCGTAATAACAGGGCCACCGGCAAAAATCAGCGGATGACTACCATTTCTCTCTTTTGCTCTCAAAGGAATTCTATTTTTCTCAAGAATTTCAAAAACACCCAGAAAATCAAAATCGAAAGAAAGAGAAAAGGCGACTGCACCTATATTTTGGTCTGCAAAAATTGGACTGTCCGTACTTACTCTTGAGGCATTAATACCATCAAAAGTATCAGCAATCTTGAATAACCACATATAACCCAATGAAGATAGTGCAAATGCTTCCTTTTCAGGATAAGCCATAATAAAGTTATAATTTCTATTTTCCCTATTAGGTTTGTATAGAATATGATCCATATCAGTTTATGCTCTTTATATAGAGTTCGTCAACAAGTACACAAACCGTTGCAGCAATAGCAGGTGCAAAAATTACACCCACAATTCCCAGATATTGTGCTGTAATAAACAAAAACAGATATATTATAAGAGGATGTATATTAAGCATCTTACCAAATATAAAAGGCCTTATCAGGTTGTTTTCTGCCAATTGTGCTACAGCAAATACAATAACGACGAAAACCATCGCCAATGCGCCGGATTTAAATGCTGTCAATAAGCATATAACAAGGGCAATTGCGGGTCCGACAACCGGAATAATATCTAATATCGCAGTTATTAAACCTAAAAGAAGCGCATATTCTATCCCCGATATAAAAAGACCTATAGTCATTACTATACCTACGCTTGACATTGTTGCAAGCTGGGCAACGACATAACCGCCAATTTTTGCTGATATTGAAGATATAATATTTGCAGCTTTCTCTTTCATGTTTTCGGGAAACATCATCAAACAGCCTTCTTTTACCTTATTTTTATCAGCCATGAAATAATATATAATAATAGTAGCGGCTATAAGATATACAAGTGCCTGTGCCACATTTATACTTATATTGATTGATTGGTTTACAAACGTGGTCGTAACATCGGTCGCAGAAGACAAAACATCTGTTAAATCAATTTTTGCGAGCTGAGAATGATTGATAAACGGAGTATTTAAAACAAGGGTTTTTAATGTATCAAAATACTGCGGAATATGCAAAACAAAGGACTTTATTTCGTGTCCGAGCATACCAAAAAGCGGAATTATAAAAGCAAATATACACCCAATAGCTCCAATCAGAACTGTACTTGCAGCCAACCCCCTTTTAAATCTTTTCTCAAGCTTGTCTACAAGAGGGTTTAATGAACATGCAATTACATAAGATGCAAAAAACAAAATCGCAATGTCTTTTATTTTAGTAATAAAAACCATAAACAAAACAGCAATAATAAAAAACACTACATTTTTAACCGTTATGTATTTTTGAAATGAATTTTCCATCATAAAATATCTCCTAATCTTTTGAGGTAATTTTAACATAAAAACTTAGCCCTTTATATATTCATTTTATTTTTTAAAAATGTTAATATGTATATATGTCAGTTTTATTGGAAATAAAAAATCTTTCAATTGAATATAAAGGTATATCCAAAACAGATAAACCTACACTTGCGGTAGACAACATTTCTTTTAAAATTCAAAAGGGAGAAATTTATGCACTTGCTGGCGAATCCGGCTGCGGAAAATCTTCAACTGCAAAAGCCATAACGAAACTTGTACCCTTAAAATCCGGAGAAATCTTGTATGAAGGAAAATCTATTTACGATTTGGGGAAAATTTATCCCCAAAAAGTACAAATGGTATTCCAAAACCCATATTCCAGCCTTAATCCCAAAATGAAAATTAAGGACATACTAAAAGAGCCTTTAGATATAAATACAAAACTAACCAATATTGAGAAAGAAGATAAAGTCAAAGAAATACTCGCAGAAGTTGGTTTGCAAGAATCAGCATTAAACCTTTATCCCCACGAGTTTTCCGGTGGACAAAGACAACGAATTGCCATAGCACGTGCGCTTATTCTTAATCCTGAGCTTTTAATCGCTGATGAACCAGTAAGTGCACTGGATGCGAGTATTCAAGCACAAATACTTAATCTTCTGAAAGATTTGAAATTCAAACGGGATTTAACAATATTGTTTATTTCACACGATATGAACGTTATTAAATTCCTTGCGGACAGAATAGGTATAATGTATAACGGAAAATTGATTGAAGAGAACTACGCAGGTACGGTTTTTCGGTACCCCAAAGAAGAATATACAAAAAAACTTTTAAACTCAGTTCCTATATTACAAAAATAAAACCCGCCAGATATAGCGGGCTTAATTTTTTCGTTTTACTTGTCCATTTGTTGTTGCTGCAGCCTGTCGCAAGGATCACAATTTTCTCTGACCTTTTGACAAGGTTCGCACGGTTTGGTTTGCTGTTGAACTTTACAAGGACTCTCTTTTTTCTTCTTTGCACAAGGATCGCAGGGTGCTGCATATCCTGTAGCACACGGATCACATTTTTTCTTTTGGCATTTGCAATGTCCCCAATTTGCAGGATTCAAATTTGACCAACAGAAAGCTTCAGCACTTGGAATTGAACATGTGATAAGACCTAATAAGGCTAAGATTGATAAAGTTTTTTTCATAGATAGCTCCTTTTTAGTAAAATGCGTATTTTATAAATACAAATACATGTTAAAAAAGTCCTGCACAAAAACTATCGCCCGACCAGATATTTATTATTTGTGTGAGTATATATTTTGAATACCAGCAATGTTCATGATAGAATTAGGTATGCGGGTCTGTAGCTCAGTGCCTCGCGGCGAGCAGAGGGCAAGCCGAGGAAGCGTATGCGACCGAGGTGGAGTTGAGTCAACGGATCGGCTTGCAAAAGTGCAAGACGAGCAGGTTGACGAACGGAGCCGTTCTAATTTAAAATTGAATAAAGTTTATGGGTCTGTAGCTCAGTAGGATAGAGCGGCGGTTTCCTAAACCGCGTCTGCCGCGAGTTCGACTCTCGCCAGGCCCAGATTTTAAAAGGATCTTAGAGAAAGGTCCTTTTTTAATGCCAAATTTTCCCGTAAATTGCGGGGTTTCAAAAGAAGAGAGACTCAGCCTATATATAGTTATAGGATTAATTCTGAGCATCTGGCATACAAGACTACACTCTCCGGATAAACATCGCAATGCGTACAACATAATACTCAAACTTAAGTTACCTAAGGCAATTAATTGAAATTTATACTCAACTATGCTATTTTTAACTTGGAATTAAGAGTATTTGGAGAGAATATATGTTTAAAAATTTATGTAATTTTTGCACCAATCACTTGGATTTTAAATTTTATGGTGTAACTTGGATTGCGTTAATTGTCGGCTTGGCAATAATCCCTGCACTTATATATATGCCTCAGGAATGGGGTTTTGAAAATGGTGTTATTGAAAATATACAAATAACCGTTCTGTTTTTTATGGTCTATTTATGTTGCACCGCAAAATATTCAAAAACTTTCTTTAAATTTCTAATCTTAGTCCTTTCAATTTTGATAATAAGAGAAGTTAATTGCGGCAGGACTCTGTTTTTCCCAATTCCGGGAGAATATCACAAATATTACGCATGGAGAGATTTACCGTGGCCATGGCTTGGTAAAATTGTTCACTTTGTATATGGACTCTGGATTGCAATAGTATCCCTTACTTTTCTTAAGAAAAAATACTATGTAGATTTGTGGAATATGTTCAAAAATACAAAACTCCCCGTTTGGAATATATTATTTGCATGCTTTGCGATGTTTATGGGAGCAATTGCAGAAAAAGCCACAAATAATAATTTTGTATTTGAAGAAGGATTTGAACTTTTGTTCTATGTTTCACTTATGGGCATCCTTTTGCTTTATTCAAGAAACGAAAATTACAACATTGAAAAAAATAACTAGACTTTTATCAGAAAAAAGTTAAACTATAGTTATGAGAGATTTTCTTAAAATAATTCTTATAATTTCTGTTTTCTGCACTGTACAATTTTGTTTTGCAGATGAGTGGAGTGATTTTGCGGACTTGAATCGTGCGCAGGACAGCCAAAAATCCATTACGAACAAAGAATTTGAACAGGTAATGGACGCTCTGCAGCAAAAAACTAAAAGAAAAGAAGCAAAGCAAAAGAAAAAACGTGCAAAAAAAATCAGCGGAGGAGGAACAAGTCTACATAACGAGCTCAATCCGGATAAAATTATTCCGGAACTTGAGTCTGTTAAACCGGTTTCGGAAGATTTATTAATAAATTTGCCCGTAAATCTTATAGTTGACGGAAAATCTTTGGATAAAGGATATTACAACGTCGTAGGAGAAAGAGATAAAGATACTCAAAAAATATATCTTTCTTTTTATCAAGCGCACTATTTGATGGCAAAAATTGAAGCAAATGAAACAGAAGAAGATTATGGAGAAGAAGAGGTTAATTTTGTTAAGATAAAAGATTATAACGATTCTTTTGTTAAATTGATTTTTGGCTCAATTGATTTTAATGCCTACGCATATATTCCATTTTCCGAATAAAAAAAAGGATGTATGACACATCCCCATAATGGTAAGTATATAAAATTTGTAGATTAATTGCTTTATTTTCAGCGAGACTTCTCTTTCCTTGAAAAGCCCCGCTTAATTTATTACATATAATTCAATAAACTCATATTCATAGAAGCCGCAGCTACCTGCATACTTGCTTGATATGCATATTGAGCATTCATCCATTGAGTTATTGCAGTAGCATAGTCAACCGAATTTAAATCGGAAAGATAAGTAGTCAAATTATCGCCGGTTGTTTCTAGAGTAGATGCAGACATTTCCATTCTGTTATAAACACCGCCAAATTTAGTCTGCTCATTAAGAATATCATTATGAGCATCCGCAAACATATCAAGAGTAGCATTCATTTGAGCATAACCGTTTTCGGTGTCACCATCTAAAACCATTTGTATAGAATTACTCAACATTCTGAGTGCACCCATTACACCTTCTGCTTCTTCTGCAGCTCCATCTTCAAGATCACCTACTTCACCGTTGTAAGGCTTTCCATCTTCATATCTGTATACGGTTTCGCCTTCTTCTTCCTGAGCAATAACCCTTTTGCCCGTTGCAGGATCGGTATAAACACCGTTACCCGGTTCTACTTTTGCCTTATAATAGCCGAAAACTTTATCACCCGTAGTATTTATAACTTCAAACACACCATCTGCGATTTCTGTTTGACGGATGTAATCAGGATTGTCATGAGGAGTCCCTTTATAAATTATATTGCCATCTTTATCCATTTCATAAGGGATCATTTTTGTATTTGCACCTGCAAACACATAATTATCGTCATATTCTGAATTAGCAAGGTCAACCATCGTCTTAGTAATTTCGTCAATCTCAGTTTTTAATGCCTTTAACGAACTTTCGCCATAAGTCTGGTTATTAGCCTGAACAGCTTTATCCCAAGCTGTTTGCAAGTATCCTCTGGCAAGTTCCATAAAATCGTCCAAAGCACTTAGTTCGGAAGTAGCCGTATTAACGTTCTGAGTATACGTATCAACTCTTCCGAGCTGGCGTGCAGTGTTTACGTAATTAACAGCCGCAATCGGATCGTCAGAAATACTCGTCAGTTTTCTTCCTGATGACAGTTGCGCAGTCAACTTATTAAAGTTGTACTGATTAATTTTCATGTCTGCTACTAATTGAGCATATCTTGTTGCTGTCGAAATCCTTTCAACCATAATTTATTACCTTCCTAAGTTCATTAATGTATCTAAACAACTGTTAACTATATTAAATACCTGTGCAGAAGCAGCAAATGCTGTTTGATATTTAACCAAATCGACAAGCTCTTCATTTAAATCTACGCTATTATTTGCTTTAATTTGGTTATACAAAGAGTCACAAATATCTGATTGCGTATCAACCATGTTCTGAGCATTATTACCACCAGCTGCAACTTTTCCTACAAGCGCTGTGTAGAAATCTTCCAATGATTGGCCGTTCAAATTATCACGCTTTTCACTTCTTGTACCCAAAAAAGAACCTATTGGATTTCCACTTGGATCAACAAATGAGTTTCCAACATTCTGAGCATTACCTACTGCATTAGGATCAAAATTGTCAGTATCTCTGAAATATGCTGCCGAAATCAACCAGCATCCATCATCAGCAAGCAACCGTGAATTAACTGATATATTACCTGCGGTAAGTGTGTCACCACCGCCGTCTGCAATACTGAAAATATCAATTTTATTCGCATCCGAAAGTTGCGATGTATTATTCGGATCAATATGATAAGCACCTTGTCTTGTATTCAATTCATTAAACATTGCAGCTATTTCAGTCGCAATAAGATTCAAAGCCTCCTGAGCTTTACCCGGGTTCATACCGTCAGCACTTGTATCACCTGAATGAAGTAATCCGCCCAATGCACCGCCTGTAATTTGACTATTTGCATCATCAACTACTGTTGAGCCGTTTTCGTCTACTATACTTATTACCGCCATATCAGTTCTCGGATTTCCTTCGTCATCTACCCAATCATCAGGGAAAACCATACCGTGGGTATCACAATAATGAGATGCAGTCTCAATATTCAATTGCCCGGTAACAACAGAACCGCTAACCAATTTTTGACCGCCCGCATAGAGGACTACAGAACCATTTGGATATTCTTTTGTATCAATATCGATATATTCTGCTATTTCATTAAGAATTAAATCCCTTCTGTCCAGAAGATTATTTGCAGTCAATGTTCCGGTTTGAGTTTGCTGAAGAGCTTTGTTTACCTCTGCAAGTTCTTCAAGTTTATCATTAAAAGATGTAACTCTTGTATATATTTGTGAATTTAATAATGTATCTTCATTAACACCATCACCTAATGCTTTTGAATTCAGCATATCGAGTTGTTTGCTTTTCGCATTTAAAACAGAAGTAAGTGTTCGTGCACTTTCTATAAAATTAGTTCTTGCTGTTGAACTAGCAGGATATTCATTAAGATTATTGACCGCATCATAAAAGTTTGCCAATGCGCCATCAATACCTTCGCCGTCCAAATCATCAAAAATGTTAGCCAAATCCCCTAAATTACCAAGCTGCTGTTGGTATTTGTTAAGGTCAGAAAGCTGTGTACGGTAATAATTATTAAGATAGTCGTTATTATATCTCATAACATTCGCAATCATGACTCCGCCATTTGAACGAACCTGAGCCTCAACATTATTTCCTATTGCACCTGCAATATTGCGGGTTGCCAAATTAACTCTTTGCTTAGAGTAACCTTCCGTATTCATATTCGCAACATTGTGTGAAACAACACTGATTGCGGATTGATTTACCGAAAGTGCATTTGATGCGATGTTTAATGAATTAAATAAACTGACCATATTTTACCTCTGTTCTAACTTGTAGCTACAATATTATAACTATTTTAACTACTCATTTGTTCATTTAACAATTTTTTGTTTGCCCTTTAGATTTCTTCATTTACAGTCCACATATTTAAATCATGTGTATCTGTTTTTCCTGTTTCATTGTAATTACTTCCTTGTGGAGCAAACGCATCAACAATTGTGTCCAACATCTTGTTAGTAATTGTGATGCCATGTTTTAATAATTCCATATTTTGATTATTTAGTAACGCTAATTCCTCTAAAATGTTACAAATCTTTACTTTTCTTAACATTAGCTGCTCTTTATAGTCATCGTTTTCTACCCCCAAAAGCTCGATGTAGTCTGACATTGAGCAGTCTTTATTGAGGTACTCCATGGACACATTTTGGCGCACCTTATTAAGCTTAACAATTCGTTCATTTTGAGCAATTATTTTGTTATCAACCTCAACTAAGTCCCCCGATTTTGATTTTTTTAAGAGTTCTTTTTTTTCTTCAAATAGAGGTTTTAATTCTTCATAAGCTGAAATCTCATCATCAATAGTCTTAAGAAGTTTTTTAAATTCAATTTTATCCATTTTTGTTCCTCATTCTCTTAAGTCCGTAATATTTTGTTTTCAACAAAATTACATTTACCATTAGAACAGATATTTAATAAACCTGTTAAATATACCTTCGTTCTGACTTCTGGAGATTGCACCTCTGCCTGAAAGTGCGAACTGAAGATTAGCTACTCTGTATGAATATATTTCTCCGTTTTCATTAAGCCATCTCGGATCAACAACACCTGTGACGATAAAGTCCATGCGCTCATTTCCGTTAACTATAGTCTTTTTACCCTGGACATTAAGATTGCCGTTCGGAAGCTGCTGTACGACTTGAACTGCAACTTTATCTCCTAATGCCATTGCGCGAGAACCCGTTGCGGCATTTGAGACATTATTTGTCCCACCATATCCGTCAGCACTTTTTAACGGTGAAAGATGCAGCCAACTCTTTAAATATGATGTAAAAGTATCTGTTGTACTTGATTCTTTTTTGGAAGAATATGAAAGATTGTCGTTAACCGAAATATTTTCACTCATGATAATCGATATCAAATCACCTATTTGACGTGCCTGAACACCGCCAAATAACGAGCGGGGAACTCCCTGATAGTGCTGTGTCGCACCAAGCGTAAATAATGATTCTGCATTAACCCCTATCGTTGTCATAGTTAATATCATAAGAATTGTTGTCAACAGCTTTTTCATTTTTATATCCTCACCAAATTTTAATTAACACAAATATTCAGCTATAACGCTTCTTCCGTACATAAGCCCGTATTTTATATCTTCATCAGAAATATCGTACTCACCGACATATTCAGCAAATTTTCGGATATCAGCAACGTCTACTCTGTCCAATAAGCTCTTTGGCGCAGATTTTGTTCCGCTGCTTGTACTCTCTATTACAGTATCCTGTTCTTTGTTCTCAGGTCTTGTAATTGCTGAACCCGAGCGAAGTGCATTTACTGCTGAAAATCTTTGTACATTGTTATTTTGTTCTACTCTCATTTAATACCTTCTTATCATTATCTACTGAACATATCTTTCCATTTGTTTATAAATTTGATCAGCAAGTCCGATAGAAGTTCTCGGATTACTTGCCATATCATGAGCCATCTGCTGAAATACAATTGACTTAAACGTATCAACATACGGTGATTTATCACCAAAAATACTGTTTGAACGATCCACCGTTTTGTCCATTTGAGAAAGCAATTTTGTTATAAATATTGATTCAAATTCCTCACCGGCTTTTCTTAATTGCGTTTTTGAATCACCAGCTTCTTTGATTCTGTTGTACAAAACCTGATCAGAGTTAACTACTCTTGCATTATTCAAATCATGTTTTATTAAATCTATTGTAGGCGTTGAAAAATCCATATTTATATTCCTTATATTACAATTAGTTCAGCTTGCAGACTACCGGATTTTTTAAGTGCCTGCAATATTGATATCAAGTCAATCGGTGCAACCCCGATTGCATTGAGTGCCGAAACTAAGTCATTCAAATTACTGTTAGCAGGCATATGAATAAGGCTGCCCGGAGTTTTATTAATCTGAATATCTGAGTTTTCAAATCCAACTGTTGCCCCATCTGCAAAACTGTTTGGCTGTGAAACTTCATTTGTTGTAGAAACTGTAACGGTAATATTACCGTGAGCAACAGCAGCTGGCAGAAGTTTAACATCCGCACCTATTACTACAGTTCCTGTTCTTTCATTAACAACAACTTTTGCTCTTTCTAATGTCGGAGAAACTTCGAGATTCTCAAGTAGTGAAACAAATGTAACTCTGTCATTCATAAATCTTGGTGGAATTTGTACCCTTACAGAACTTCCGTCAATTGCCTGCGCCGGAGCGAGTGGTGTTATTGCACTTGCGATTCTTGAAACAAGTGTATAGTCCGATTTATCAATAGATAGAGTTATTGAATCCTCATCCCCGATTTCTGTATAAATATCACGTTCAATTATTGCACCGCCGGGTATTCTTCCTGAAGTAGTTATAGCAGTCCTTGCAGAAGAACCACCTGCAATCTTATTGATACCGCCAACCGTTAAAGGCCCTTGCGCGACTGCAACAGCTTCGCCGTTTGGTGCTTTCAATATTGTCTGAACTAAAACACCGCCTTCAAGACTCTTAGCATCAGCTATAGCAGAACATGTTACATCAATCTTGTCACCGTTTTTTGAAAACGGAGGAACTGTTGCTGTTACGATAACAGCTGCTGAAGCACCTTTTTGGATGTAGTTTTCTTGTTCAATAACCGTTCCGAGGTTTCTTAACATCATTTTGTTAGTAATCTGCGTTGAACGAGAATTGTCACCTGTACCGGGAAGACCTACAACAATACCGTAACCAACAAGCTGGTTATCACGCACACCTTTGATATGAGTGATATCCATAATGCGTACTTTTGCATCTATTGCCTGAACAGGAATTGTCCAGGTTATAAAACTCATCAGTATTAATATCGTAGTAAATAACTTTTTCATTTGTTTCTCCCCATATAACAGTGCCTTATATATTCACTAGCACTCTGTTTTCACCGATTACTTTCCCTGTATAAACCTTTTTGTAGTTTTTATTTTCTACATTTATATAGTCTCCATACATTCCGTCAGCCATTGCTGTCCCATCTATTGTAATCATAACAGCACCGTTAGCTACAAAATATATTCTTACATCTCCATTCCTTGCTACATCGGGACGCATTTTCACGAACCTTTTATCAATCACTTCGCCTTTTTGAAATGCTTTCTTTGCAGACATTTCTTTTTCCAAAACCCTGTCTGTCAGAACATAGTCCATCTTTAGTGAGATATCTAATCTTTTAACTTCTGTCGTTTCTTTGGTTATAGCCTGTTCTCTGTTTATATAATCTGACGCAACAAGCACCTCTTTATAAACGGAAGTTTGTGCCGGAAGGTTCAATGTTCTTACAAATGCATCATTTACATACACATCAATCCTTTTAATATCACGAGGAATGATTTTTTCCGCACCCTGCGTAATTTTGTAAGTAACTCTTCCGTCAGGAAGCTGAATTTCAGCAAACGGAGTTGCCATAATTTTTACTTGTACATCAACATCATGATACTGTTTTTTATATATTTCAGTAAGCTGGTTTGCTATTTGTGCTTTTACCTGCGCAGAAGTAACCGTTTGCGCATTGGCAGATAAACCAATACCAAACAAACAAAATATTGTTATTAAATTTTTTAAAAATACCTTATTCACCTTAAACTAATAATCCCTATACCATGTTATTTGTCATTTGAAGTACGTTGTTAGAAGAATTAATTAATCTTGAATTTGATTCAAAAGCACGTTCTGCTTTGATCAAGCCTACCAATTCATCAACGATTTGGATGTTAGAACCTTCGAGCATGCCCTGTTGAATCAAACCCAAACCGTTTTGTCCCGGAGTATCCTGTACAGGGTTTCCGGAAGCCTGTGTTTCTTTGTATAAGTTATGACCTATGGATAACAAACCGGACGGGTTCTGGAATTTAACTAACTGCAAAGAACCAACAATTGACTGCTGAGTCTGCCCCGGAAGAGTTACCGAAATATTACCATCCTGAGTAATTGTAATTTCTGTAGCATCACGGGGTATTGAAACAGAAGGCTGAATTAAAAGACCATCATTTGTACAAAGCTGGCCTAAAGAATCCACCTGCAAGCACCCGTCACGAGTATATGCAAGAGAACCGTCCTCCTTCATAACCTGCAAGAAACCTTCACCTTCAATTTCTATATCAAGCTGTCTGCCTGTAGAAATAGCAACACCTTGAGTAAATACCCTTGTTGTAGCTGCAGTTTTTACACCAAGACCAATCTCAATACCGACAGGTTGGTAAGTTCCTTGGTTCATTAACGCACCCGGAGTTCTCTGTGCCTGTGATAACAAGTCCTGAAATTCAATTCTTGATTTTTTAAAACCTGTAGTATTAACGTTGGCTACGTTGTGTGCAATTACATCAAGGTAGTTTTGTTGTGCAATCATACCTGTTGCAGCTGTAGTTAATGATCTTAACATTTTATCTTCTCCTAAAGTCTGGTAACTTTTATTTTATTAGACTCTCAGCCTCCCAACTGAGACAGCCGTTCTTAACATTTCATTATTTGTACTTACTGTCTTTGACAGCGATTCATAATTTCTTGTTGTGCTTATCGTATTAAGCATTTCTCGTATTACGTTTGAGTTTGAACATTCCAGCATGCCTTGCTGAACTGTGTATTTTCTTGAGCGAAGCTCCGGATTATTTTGAATGTCTCTTGGAACAAATCTTGCATCGCCTATTTCAAACAAATCTTCTTTGTCTGAAAAATCATATACACCTATTGTCTGCATAGGAATCTTTTGAGTGTACGAATTCATCTCAATATTCCCGCTTTCACCAATTATTATTTCCATTTTGTCACGCATTATTTCAGGATCGAAGTCCTCCGGAATCATTCTTATTCTGCGGTTATGTATATCAAGAACATATTCACCCTGTTTTGTAACCAAATATTCATCGCTATTTACCACAAAAGAGCCATTCCTTGTATAAGATTCTTTTCCGTCAATATCACGAATTTTAAAGAATCCGTCCCCTTCTATTGCAAGATCAAACTTGTTACCCGTTTTTTCCAAAGCACCCTGAGAAAAATCATGAGTATATGTAAGTGAAACAGAACCCATACTCAAATCGCCCAGATATCTCCCTGCATCATTTCTTAATATAGAGCCCTGTTGAGCAAAAACAGCAGATTCCATAATATCTTTAAATCTTAACTGACCTCTTTTGAATCCTGTTGTGTTAACATTGGCAAGGTTGTTTGCAATATTATCCTGCGCTTCCATCAGAGCGAGCATGCCTTTTGCAGCCGATTCTAGTCCTCTTACAATCATTAGCCCTCTCCTTTCATGCGATCATATTTACTTAAAACACTTTTTACGTAATTTTGAGTCTCGGCGTACGGAGGGATCCCGCCATACTTTTTAACGGCATTCGGGCCAGCATTGTATGCTGCAAGCGCAAGTGATTTATCATTATTAAATCTGTCCATCAAACCCTTCAAGTATTTTGTTCCGCCTTCAATATTCTGCTCGGCATCGTATGCATTAGTAACGCCCAAACCCTGTGCAGTGGATGGCATTAACTGCATTAAACCCATAGCTCCGCAATGCGAAGTTGCATTAGGATTAAAACCGGACTCCTGATTAATAACGGCTTTTACAAAATCTTCATCAAGCCCGTTTTTATCAGAATATTTTGAAATCAAATTATTAATCTCATCTCGCGAAATTGATGTTGGATTCTTCTTATTATTGACTTTGGTATCTAAAATCTTCTGAAAATCAGTATCCGGTTTCTGAGCATAAGTACTTAGTGACTGAAATTGTCTTTCAATCATATTTATTCTGTGTAAAGTAATGTCCAAGCTCGAAAGCTGCACCTTTTTTGCTCTCCTCTAATTTTATATAATCTTACCAAGTCTTTTGGGGATATATTTTCCCCCATAATCTACAATAGTAGTTTATTATATATTGCCAAACCTAACATCAATCAAATGGTTGAAATTTTAAGACATAAATAGACCATGTGGTTAATAATGATATGATTTGATATAAAAGCGGGACTTGATAGAATTACCAAGTCCCGCTTTATTTATTTTATTTAACTATTCACCAATTGAAATATAGCAATCTTTTCTCTTGTCATTATATGTTGTATGCAAGAGCTCATGCGCTTTATGTGAATTCGGTTTTTCAAGATGTTTAGCATAAAGATCTTTGATTTCCGGATTTTCGTGAGATTTTCTCCATTCGCCGGTTTCATCATCTTTGTAAAGGCCTTGTGCTCTCATTTCCTTGATATTAGAATCGTTGCAGCTTTGAGGTTGTCCGCCGCCATTAATACATCCGCCAGGACAAGCCATTACTTCAAGAAGCTGGTAATCAGCTTTGCCTTCTTTTATTTCCCTGATACACTTTTCAGCTTCTCTCAATGTATTAACGATTTTAACCTTAATTTTAGTTCCTTTTAGGTCAAGTTCAACAGTTTTAACTCTCTTAGTTCCTCTCATATCATTGATTACAACGTCTTTAAGAGTCTCACCTGTTACGACTTCGTAAGCAGTTCTTGCTGCAGCTTCAGCAACACCGCCTGATACACCGAAGATTGTACCTGCACCTGTGTATTTGCCAAACGGTGAATCAGGTTCTTCACCTTCAAGTGCCTTAAAGTCAATTCCTGCACCCTTAATCATTCTTCCGAGTTCTTGGGTGGTCAGAACATAATCTATTTCCTGTTTGCCGTTTGCCATCTTGAATTGTTCACGTTTTGCCTCATATTTTTTAGCTGTACAAGGCATTACGGAAACACTTACAAGATTTTCTTCGGTTATATCTTCATAATATTGCGGTACATATTCTCTGATTATTGCACCCAACATTCCCTGAGGTGATTTGCAGCTTGAAAGATGGTCAAGCATATCCGGGTGCTGAATTTCCAAAAATCTTACCCAACCAGGGCAGCATGACGTAAACAGAGGTAATTTACCGCCATTTTTAAGTCTGTCGATGAATTCGTGAGCTTCTTCCATAATTGTTAAGTCAGCCGAGAAGTTGGTATCAAATACCAAATCAAAGCCGATTTTTCTTAATGCAGCATTGATTTTCTTGGTTGAATTTACACCAGGTTCGAGACCAAACATTTCACCTATTGCTACACGAACTGACGGTGCAAATTGTATAACAACTTTCTTTGCAGGATTTGTAATTGCATTCCAAACTTCATCAAGCTGAGTGGAATTGATAGTCAAAGCGCCTGTCGGACAAACTGCCGCACATTGACCGCAATTTATACACTCGCTCTTTGCTAGCGGTTTTCCTGCCATTGGTTCAACAACAGTTTTACTTCCTCTGTTTGCAAAACCCAAAACTTGCAAGCCTTGATGTTCATTACAAGCTCTTACACAAGCTCCGCAAAGAATACACTTGTTGTTATCACGAACTAATGCACATGATGAATCATCAATTGGAGTAAGCTCCTCTCTTTGTGCAAATTTCTTAACGTTCTTGATACCATATTCTTCGGCATATTTCTGAAGTTCGCAATTACCTGATTTATCGCAAGTCGTACATTCTCTGTCGTGGTTTGCAAGAAGAAGTTCCAAAACCATTTTTCTGATTTTACGAACTTTATCTGTATTTAAATGTACTTTAATTCCTGCTTCCGGAGGCATTGTACAAGATGAATTAATCATCCTTCTGCCGTTCGGGTATTCAACTTCTACAACGCACATTCTGCATGCACCAAAAGAAGTCAAATCCGGTCTGTAACAAAGCGTAGGAACACTCATTCCTGCTTTTCTGATTACTTCAAGAAGGTTGGGTTCATTAGAAAATTCGACCTCTTTACCTTCGATTATTAATGTTTTCTTTTCGTCTGTCATTTCTATTTCCCCCTATTCCTTACCTATCGCCTTGAACGGACATGCATTCAAGCAAGCCTCGCACTTGATACATTTAGATTGATCAATCTTGTGAGGATTCTTAACAGTTCCTTCAATTGCACCAACAGGACATGTTCTTGCACATTTTGTACAACCTTTACACAAATCAGGATTGATTTGTATTTTCTTCATTGCGGTACAAACGCCAGCAGGGCATTTGTGGTCACGAATGTGTGCAATATATTCATCCTTAAAGTATTTTAAAGTCGAAAGTACAGGGTTTGGAGCAGTTTTACCAAGACCGCATAAAGAACCGTCTTTAACAGTCAAGGCAAGTTGTTCAAGTTTATCCAAATCTTCCATTTCACCTTTGCCGGCAACAATCTTTTCCAAAATCTTAAGCATGTTCTTTGTACCTTCTCTACAAGGAACACATTTCCCGCAAGATTCATTCTTTGTAAAGTTCATAAAGAATCTTGCAACTTCGACCATACAGGTGTCTTCAGCCATTACAACCAAACCACCTGAGCCAACCATTGCGCCTGCTTTAATCAAAGAATCATAATCCATAGAGATATCTAAGTGCTCTTCTGTTAAGCAGCCGCCTGAAGGTCCGCCGATTTGTACGGCTTTGAACTTTTTACCGCCTCTGATACCGCCGCCGATATCAAAGATAATCTGTCTTAAAGTTGTACCCATAGGAACTTCTATAAGACCTGTATTGTTAACTTCACCTGTTAAGGCAAACGTTTTTGTACCTTTTGATGTTTCACAACCCATTGAAGAGAACCATTCAGCACCGTTAAGAATAATCAACGGAACGTTTGCCAAGGTTTCAACATTGTTAATCAAAGTCGGTCTTCCGAACAAACCTTTGTTTGCAGGGAACGGCGGCTTCGGACGAGGCATACCTCTTTC
>JAEEGL016431692.1_pt1 | contig 57743 bp, 44 predicted proteins | sample 9134231 | NCBI WGS metagenome assembly JAEEGL01 (sample SAMN16246548, study PRJNA631951) | gut metagenome | biome: gut microbiome; feature: rumen; material: fiber-attached | host: Bos | place: Iran: Karaj | collected 2018-10
GAAACCGCCGCTGTGGCCTTCGGTGAAGTTGTTCTCACTCTCGCCGCCAAACCCCGCTTCCTCGAATACCGTCAGGGGACGGAAGGCTGTGCCGCCGTAGGGGAGGATGATGGCACCGCGATTGTAGAGCTTGAGCTGACAATTGCGATTGTCCACAGCTGCCTCGCCATTGATGGTGATATGACTGAGCAATGCCTTGGCCTTGCTGGGACGGAGGGCGTCAAAGATGACGACGGCGTGGTCGGTGTTCACGATGTCGATGCTTCCCGACTCGCCGAAAGGCTCCGCTGAGGTGATGTGCAGATCCACGTCGTCGGTGAGGCTCATGGCTTCCGTTACCTTTGCCACTTGTTGTGTTGTGTTCCTGGCCGAGATGGTTGCCGTTAGGGCGATGGCCAACAGGGAGAGGAGGAAAAGTCGTTTCATAATTATTGGTGTATGATTTAGTTAGTATCTTTCGTTAATCGTTTAGTTGTAGTCTTCCGGTCCCAACGTAGCTTCTGCAAGGTGCTCTTGAGTGGTTGCTGAGACATAGATATAAGTGAACGTGAGTCCACGTTCCTTGTAGCGCTTGAGGTTGATGTCCTGTCTAAGGTTGCGCAGCAGCTCGCTACGGAATTCTTCGATGACATCGTCCGTCATCAGCTCTGGATCGTCGAGCGGACCGCTGACATTATAATAATAGGTGAATCCTATGGGTTCTTCGACAAAAACCATGCTGTCAATCATCGTGTATTCGGCGATGACCCGCGGACACATACGCTCGGTGTACTCCCGTGCCTCACGTCGGCATCGGTCCTCAAAGCTTTCCGTGCAGGCTGCCAACATCAAGAGGCTGCCGAGGACCATCATTGGAAATAATAATGTTTTCTTCATCTTCGTCATTTGGAGCTTGCCATTTGTTCGAGAGCGTGAGCCAATTGGTCGGGGCAGGATGTGGGCTTATTGCCGCAAGTGGTGCCTTTGAGCCGTTGGATCACATCGTCAACCTTCATGCCTTGCACGAGTTTTGAGATGCCCTTGGTGTTGCCGTTGCATCCGCCGTAGAAGGTGACGTCCTTGATGACACCGTCCTCGGCCACGACTTCGATGGCCTTGGAACAAGTGCCTTGACAGGTGTAGAGGGTGTGTTGAACGCCCTCTGCACGCTGTTCAGGATGATGTGTTGTTTCGATCATTCTTGTGGGATATTGATTTCGAGGTAAAGCTCATCCAACTGCTTTTGGTCGAGGCGGGCGGGCGCATCGAGCATGACGTCGCGGCCAGAATTGTTCTTCGGGAAAGCGATGCAGTCACGAATGCTATCGAGACCGGCGAAGAGGCTCACCCAGCGGTCGAGACCGTAGGCCAGACCTCCGTGAGGAGGTGCACCATACTTGAAGGCGTTCATGAGGAAGCCGAACTGCTCCTGGGCACGTTCTTCGGTGAAGCCGAGGATGTGGAACATCTTGTCCTGCAACTCCGGGTCGTGGATACGGATCGAGCCGCCGCCCACTTCAACGCCGTTGCAGACCATGTCGTAGGCATCGGCACGTACGGCAGCTGGGTCGGTGTCGAGCAAGGGGATATCCTCGTCCTTCGGATGGGTGAAGGGGTGGTGAGTAGCCATCAGACGGCCTTCTTCCTCACTCCACTCGAACATCGGGAAATCGATGACCCAAAGGAGTGAGAACTTGTTCTTGTCGCGCAATCCCATGCGGGCACCCATTTCCAGACGGAGCTCGCACAATTGCTTGCGCGTCTTCATGGCGTCGTCGCCGCTGAGGATGAGGATGAGGTCGCCGGGCTGAGCGTTCATCGCGGCTTTCAGCTCGTTGAGGATGTCTTCGCCATAGAATTTATCGACACTCGACTTCACGCTGCCGTCCTCGTTGACGCGGGCATAGACAAGACCCTTGGCGCCGATCTGCGGGCGCTTGACGAAGTCGGTGAGTTGGTCAATTTGTTTACGGGTATAGACGGCCTGACCTGTCGCGCAGATGCCGCCGATGTACTTGGCCTCGTCGAAGACCGAGAAGCCGGGAGCCTTAGCGAAGACGTCCTTCAGCTCCACGAACTTCATCTCGAAGCGCGTGTCGGGTTTGTCGGAGCCGTAGTACTTCATGGCGTCAGCCCATGTCATGCGGGGGAAAGCACCTTCAAGCACAATGCCGCGCAGTTCGCGGAACAGATGCTTGGCCATGCCTTCGAAGGTCTGCAGGATGTCTTCCTGTGTGACAAAGCTCATCTCGCAGTCGATCTGTGTGAACTCCGGCTGACGGTCGGCACGCAGATCTTCGTCGCGGAAGCATTTCACGATTTGGAAATAACGGTCCATGCCTGACACCATGAGCAGCTGCTTCAGCGTCTGCGGACTCTGGGGCAGGGCGTAGAACTGACCGGGATTCATGCGTGACGGCACCACGAAGTCGCGAGCTCCTTCGGGGGTCGAACCGATGAGCATAGGAGTCTCAATCTCTAAGAAGCCGAGGCTGTCGAGGTAACGGCGTACTTCCATTGTCATCTTGTGGCGCAATTCGAGGTTGCGGCGAACAGGTGTGCGGCGCAGGTCCAGGTAGCGGTATTTCATGCGCAGGTCGTCGCCGCCGTCGCTCTGATCCTCGATGGTGAAGGGAGGCGTGACGCTGGCATTCAGCACGCGCAGCTCCGAAGCGATAATCTCGATGTCGCCAGTCGGCAGGTTCTTGTTCTTGTTCGAACGTTCGTTGACGCAGCCCGTCACCTGAATGACATATTCGCGTCCGAGCTTGTTGGCTTGCTCGCAAAGCGCTTCATTGGCTGCTTCCTCAAAAACGATCTGGGTGATGCCATAGCGGTCGCGAACGTCCACAAAAGTCATTCCACCCATCTTACGGGTGCGCTGCACCCAACCGGCGAGAGTCACGGTCTCGCCCACATTGGCGAGGCGTAGCTCGCCGCAGGTATGTGTTCTGTACATAGTTTAAAGTGTGTTTAATGATGTCTATTTGGGTGCAAAGATAGCATAAAAAATCGACTTCACGCGCGTTGAAGCCGATTTTATTAAAAATAAATACCAGAAAAGGTGTTTTTAACGCTAAAAGTTGTTGTTTTTGTCAGAATCCGGGCCTGCGAATGGTCAGCATGATTGCTTCTGGATGCTTGTTAAGGAATTCTGAAGCGTCATCGACGACTAATGCCAGGTATCCGCCACCGCCCGCACCTGGCATTTTCCAGGCAAGTACATGGGGCTGGGCTGCGTAGCGGTCGATGTAAGCTTGCACCTCACCTTGAATCATGGCTGGAAACATTGCTGTCTGAGCTTCGAACGAGTTGCGGTAAGCCGTAGCAAAGGCCGTAAGGTCCATGTTCATGATTGCTATCCAGCAACTGTCGGCGGCATTAGCCAGCGCCTTCACCTTGGCCACCGTGATGTCCTGTCCATCGATGACCGAACAGCCAGGGCGACGCGGAGCCATAGGTATCATGACAAGATGGGATTCCAGCCAATGCAGGATATGTTCGTCGGTGCACATCTCGATGCGTTCTGGCCAGTAGTGTCCGGCATAGTAATGGCGGCAGAGTCCAGGCACACAGATGCCAATAGCATCTTGAGCGCCGCTGATGATGCCGTCGTCGCGCTCGGGGTTATTCTCGAAGCAGAACACGAGGCGGGCAAGCGTCTCGGGATCCATCATCGGCAACTGATAGGGCCAGATCCGACGTATGATGTTGCGTGTTGAGGTTGCCAGTCCGCAACGCTCGCGGATGTCGAAGGTGGGTTCCAACGAAATCGTCAGCGCCCACCCGGGAGCGTGCTGGCTGACGTAGGGCTGGTCTATCCATGTCCCTGCGATGTCCAGACGTGTAGGCAGCAGGCAGCTGTTCTTCTTCAGGTCGGTGGAGCTGCGGGCTGTAAGGCCCTCGTGCGGTGTGCGTGGCAGCACCACATATTCGATGCCCCGCGATTCGCAAAGACGACGCTTCTCGATGTTGTCGCCATCGCTGTTCACCACCAGGATGTCCGGTTTCACAATGTCCAGCGTGGGCACAAAATCCATGATGCCGTCGCCCGCATTAATATAGGCATCCTTCACGTAGCGGATGCTTTTGACCATGAACAGGCGCTCCTGCTCGGGGTAAACCGTCTTGTGATTCTTGTAGTGGAGGATGGTCCTGTCGGATCCGATGCCCACATACAGCTCGCCATACTGAGCGGCCTGACGGAAGAATTCGACATGACCGCTGTGCAAGAGATCGTAGCACCCCGACACGAATACCTTTTTCGTTTGTCCTGCCATAGGGCTACAGTTCTTCGGGATAAAGTTCAACGACCTGTCCTTTACGGAAGACAACGAGTGTCGAGTGGAACAGGCGCGAGCGTTCTACGAGACGCTCCTGGGCTAACACGATACCTTTATCTATGCGCCCTTGCATTTCTTTGATTTCTCTGTCACTCATGGTTGTCTCCTTTATTAGCGTAAAGTGCGTGGAAGCGTTTGTACTTTTCTTCGTCCACGATGCCGATGCGCGCATCTTTCCATCCGTAAGCTATCTTCTCGCCGGGGATATTGGAGTTGTCGTACAACGTCCAGTAGTCCACGATAGGGATATACAGCTGGAACAGATTCTGCAAGCCGGCATCGTAGCGGCGCCTGACGACATCCGTCGGGATATTATGACCGCCGAGGCTCACGCGTTTGGCGACGCGGGCGACGGCTTGTTCAGGCGTGGACAGCGAGAAGAACAGGAGCGTGACAAAATAGCCGCGTTTCTGGGCGCGTTGAATCAGGTTGACATACGAACGTGTAGCCAACGTGGTCTCGAAGGCAAAGGTCTGGCCTTCTTTCAGCAGGTGGAGGATGCGGTCGATCATCAGGCGACCGGCCTGAATGGCAACGCCCTCGGGATTGAAGGGTGAGAGACCCTTGGCTATCTCGTCGGCGTTGACGAACTCGCGGCAGTTGAGCATTTCGGGCAAGACCGTGAACGATGCCGTTGTCTTGCCCGCTCCGTTGCAGCCGGCGATGATGTATAAATGAAGTCTGTCTTTTTCGGCCATGAATCTTAGATGAAGTAGTCTTTTAAACGTAGGTTAAGCCTCATTGGCGCTACAAAGATAGCAAATCCATTTTATTCGCCATCCTATTTTGCATATATTAACGTTCGTGCGCGTGAAGATTCTTATTTTAGTCACTTGTCTGAGGCACCTTTTTTCAATAGATCCGGCCGCAGACGGGTTGTCCGTTCGAGGCTCTGCTGCAGCTCCCATTCCTTGATTTTGGCCTCGTGACCTGAGAGCAGGATGTCAGGCACCTTCCATCCGCGATAGTCTGCAGGACGGGTATAGACCGGTGCGGCGAGGAGATTATCCTGGAACGAGTCGGAGAGGGCGCTCTGCTCGTCGCCGATGACGCCGGGGATGATGCGCACGATGGCGTCGGCCATGACGGCAGCTGCCAGCTCGCCGCCTGTAAGTACATAGTCGCCGATGGAGACTTCCTTGGTAATCAGATGGTCGCGAATGCGATAGTCGATGCCTTTGTAGTGGCCGCAAAGTATGATGATGTTCTCGCAGAGCGACAATTCGTTGGCCATCGGTTGCGAGAACTGTTCGCCGTCGGGCGTCGTGAAGATGATTTCGTCGTAGTGGCGCTCGGCAGTCAGGGCGCTGATGCAGCGGTCGATGGGCTCACATTGCATGACCATGCCCGCAAAACCGCCGAAGGGGTAGTCGTCGATGCGGCGGTCCTTACGTACGGCGTAATCACGGAGGTTGTGGAGATGAATCTCACATAAACCTTTCTTTTGAGCCCGACCGAGGATACTTTCCCCGAGAAAGCCCTCGATGAGTTGGGGTATGACGGTGATGATGTCGATGCGCATAGTTTACCAGTTGTTGGACAGCATTTCGAGCATGTCTTTTGCTGTGAGTTTGAAGTTTTGGTCTGCACCTTCGAGGATGCCGTCGGAGAGGGCACGCTTGGATTCGTGCAACCGTAGGATTTTTTCCTCAATCGTATGATGGCTGATGAGGTGATAGACGGTGACGGCCTGTGTCTGTCCGATACGGTAGGCGCGGTCGGTGGCCTGCTGCTCGATGGCGGGGTTCCACCACGGGTCGAGGTGGATGACGTAGTTGGCCGCCGTGAGGTTGAGTCCTACGCCGCCGGCTTTGAGGCTGATCAGGAAGATGGGGCTCTTGCCCTTCTGGAAATCATTGACCAGCTGTTCGCGTTGTTTGATCGTTATACTGCCGTCGAGATAGAGATGGGGCAGGTGGGCTTCCTTTAGCGCTCGAGAAACGATTGAAAGGAACGATGTGAATTGGCTGAACACGAGAACACTATGACCGCCTTCGACGATGTTTTGTACAAGCTCGAGGAAGGTGTTGACTTTGCTCGATCCTTCGAACCACGAGGGATTGGTGAGTTCTGCCGAGCAGGCCGTGCGACGCAGTTTCGTCAGCTCGGCCAGGGCGTTGACCGTGAGCTGATCGCCCTCCTCGCGCACCTTCTCTTCGGCCTCACGACGGATGACCTCGTAGAAGGCCATTTCGTCGTCGGTGAGTTCAACGCTGATGTTGATTTCCGTCTTGTCGGGCAGCTCCTTGGCTACGGCTTGCTTAGTGCGTCGAAGCATGAACGGGCTGACCAGCGTCTGTAGTTGCTGCTGACGTTCGCTGTCCTGCAAATTCTCGATGGGTAGGATGTACTTCTGATGGAATTGTTCGTACGAACCGAGCAGGCCGGGGTTGATGAACTGGAAGAGGTTCCAAAGCTCGCCGAGGTGGTTCTGGACAGGCGTACCGGTGAGGATGAGGCGATAGCGGGCATTCAGCATCATGCAGACGGCGCTTGTCTTCGTACCGCGATTCTTAATATTGTGGGCTTCGTCCAGGCACACTGTTGTCCATTCGCGGGAAGTGATGATGTCCTGAGCCGGAACCATCAGGCCGTAGGTCGTGATGATGACGTCGCTGGCTTTGGCTTGTTTGACCAGCGCCTGACGCTCGAAATATTCGTTGAGGTTATACACGTTGAGCGATGGTGCGAACCGTTCGATTTCGCTTCTCCAGTTGGGGGCGACGCTGGCCGGTGCCACGACGAGTGCGGGTCCTTCCTTAGCGTGAGCAAGTAGGAAGGCAATGGTCTGCACCGTCTTTCCGAGGCCCATATCGTCGGCCAGGCAAGCTCCGGCTTCCCAGGTGGAGAGACGCATGAGCCATTCGAAACCATCGACTTGGTACGGACGCAGGGTAGCCTGCAGGGTATCGGGAATCTCGGGCTTGAGCTTCTCGGCTTTGTCGATGCGTTGCTTTAGGGCTTCGAAGTCCTCGTCGTGGTGGATGTCGATTTCGCCGTTGACGATCTCGCCGAGCAGTCCCGTTTGCAGCATCGAGATGGCAGGATGGTTGTTCTGCATCGTTGCCAGGCTTTCCAATCCGTCGAGCTGACGGCGAAGGCGTTCGCTGAGCCACAGGTAGTCGCCGTTCTTGAGTTGTACGTATCCGCCGTGGCTGTTCCCGAGGGCTTCCAACAGCTGTTGTGCGGTCAGCAGCGAGGCGTCGTCGAGCTTCACGTCGCCTTCGATCTCGAACCATCGTCCGTGAGGTGTCAGGCTGATGTTCCAATCGCCCTGTCGAGCTGTTCGCATCTTCAACCGTTCACCCTCGGGCCATTCGACGCTGCAGAACTCTTGGTGGCTGCTTGCAAAGCCCAGCAGGTCGAGCGCTTGTGCTGTGGAAAGATGTGCGTTCAGGGCTGGCGAAATGTCGATGGCTTTCTCTTGACAGTATTGCAGCAGGCAGTCGAGATAACGCGCTTCGGTGGCGATGTCACGTTCGATGCGTACGCGGCCTGTTTTCTCGCTGTAGTCGATGATGACCTGGTCGCCCTGAGCCGGAGGAAGCACCATTTTACCGCCTATCAAGGGTCGTACGAGCAGGTAGGCATCGTACATCGTCTGTGTCGTTGGGTCTGGGGTGAGGCGTATGATGATGTTCGACTGCGATTCGCTGCTTTCATATTCCTCTTCTTGAGGCAGCAGGCTGCTGTGGATGTCCGTCGTGCCGGCGATCAGAGGCAGCAGCTTGCGCAGCTTTTCCTCTGCCGTCTTGGGGAAGTCGGTCACGGATAGCAACTGCTGCAGCACGACACGCTCGTGGTCGCTCATCGGGAAATAGGTGTAGTGCATGGCATCATCGCGACGATAGACGTTGCTTTGCGACAACAGGTCCTTGAACGTCACGTTGGACTGCAGATGGAAGCCGTCGTCGGTGGGCTCGAGGATGATGTAGGGCTTCTGCTCCTCGATGGTCACTCTGCGATATGGCATTTTCTCTCCTGTGAACACGCGGTCCGAACCGGCCATGTGAGGGAGGATGATGCCGATGGTCAGACGCGAAGCGCCCAGGAAGCGGACATCGGCCACGACGGCTTGGTCCGCACGATCCATGAAAGGCTCCGAGCCGCTGATGAAGCGGTTCCAAGGCAACTGTTTGCCGCTGCCCCAACGACCGTCCTTCAGGCGGTTCTGTTCGCGCAGTTCTACGCTTTCGCCGTCGTTCATGATGACGTACATCACTCGGTGTTCGCCTTCGTCAACACCTTCTTTATATTGTGCCTCGCTGGCGATGAGGCGGTCGAGCATCAACTCCCACGGGTCGGCGGTCTTCGTCACGCCCGAGATGGGTTTGCTGCCGAATGCGTTGGACAAACGTTTCTTCTCAAACTTGTTGAGCGTAATATAGCGCTCTGCCTCGTGACGGAGGAAGGACGACTGGGGGTGGAACACCTCTGGCGTCAGTTCGTAGCCGGTCAGGTTGGCTGCAAGCAGCAGGCACAGCTGTTGTTGCAGGATGAACTCGCGATCGGCGATGTCTTCAGGGCTGATGAGTTTCGTGAGCAGATCCATGTCCACTCGTTGCAGCGGATGCGAGAGCGTGTCGGCCAGGAGTACGGCACCTGCCACGCGCCTCATTCCCTTCTCCTGGGAATAGGCCACAAAGGCTGACAGCGTTTTCTGGGCTTCGCTTTTCTGCTTGCTCGTCCACACCGCCAGCACCCAGTAGAACGCCGCCACGCCGTCGGAGAGGTAGGGTTCGGGGGCTTTACCCTTGCCGCCACGCATGTTCAGCGCTTCGGCAAACACCTTCAAGGCCAGGTCGCTCTTGCCCTGCGACATCGCATGGACACCCTTGAGCAGGAAGTCGGAGTAGGTCATGCGGATGGAGGTCGGAGGGGTGTACTCGCCGCGACATACATAATTATAATAGTTGATCAGCGCCTTCATCTCGCGGATCTCGGGGTCGGTGGCGTCGAATTTGCGCAGTCCGATCTCGCGTCGCATGATCTCCTCGGGGTCGTTGAAGTCGTCCTTCATCCATTTCCGGGCCAGGGCGCTGACGAACGTCGGGAAGTCCACGTCACGGATCATCGGAATCAGGGGTTCGAAGCGGCGGTCGTCAACCAAACCGATGAGGTAGGGTGGCAGGGCGCTGTCGAGAATCATGGCCTGCGGACGCTTGCCTGTGGCGCAGCGACGAACCATCTGCTGCAGGGCATCGTAATCGGCATAGCGTGTCAGGGGCCAGCCGTCGAACTCGTCGAACCATTCCGGATGCTGTTCCAGTCCGAAGCGGAACACTTCGCCGTACATTCGAGGCCGTATGTATTCGCGTTGAGGGCCAAAGTGCGTTGCAGCCTCGTGAACCACGAAGCCGTCTTTGATCAGTTCGGCCGTCATCAGGGGCAGCTCTCCCATGAGGCATTCGCCGTGGACGCTGAGCTGCAGGCGGTCTTCATCCTTGAGGTCCTGGCCGATGTAAGCGTAGAGACATGCCAGCTTCTGCATCGCTGGCTTCAGGGTTGAAAGATATAGTTGTACGATAGTCATTTGTTGTTGTTAGATTAGGAAAATAACCTCCCCGAAAGGTGCTTTCGGGCATGGTTGTTGCCATTTGACGCGGCAAAGGTAATATTTTTCTGCGAAACCTGCAAGCCACTTCGTTCTTTTTTGTACCTTTGCAGAAAAAATTAACCACAATGACTGAACAAGACCGCATCCTACAGTTGCGCGAAGAACTACATCGCCACAACTACAACTATTACATTCTCAATACACCTACGATCTCCGATCAGGAGTTTGACGCCCTCCTGCGTGAATTATCCGACCTCGAAGCCCTTCACCCCGAAATGGCCGATCCCAATTCGCCGACGCAGCGAGTCGGCAGCGACCTGAGTCAGGACTTCGACACCTTCGTCCATGTACGCCCCATGCTCTCGCTCTCCAACACCTACAACAAGGCTGAGGTGGCAGAGTTCTACAACCGCGTTCGCGAAGGTCTGGCAGGCGAAGATTTCGAGATCTGCTGCGAACTCAAATTCGACGGCCTGAGCATTTCCCTCCATTACGAGGACGGACAGTTGGTGCGGGCCGTGACACGTGGCGACGGCGTACAGGGCGACGACGTCACGGCGAACGTGCGAACGATTCGCTCCATACCCCTGCTACTGCAACAGGGTGGCGACTGGCCCGCGTCGTTTGAGATCCGTGGCGAGGTGCTGATGCCGTGGACGAGCTTCGAGGAACTCAACCGCCAGCGCGAGGCCAACGAGGAACAGCTCTTCGCCAATCCTCGCAACGCAGCAAGCGGTACGTTGAAGAACAAATCCACTGCTGTCGTGGCTGAACGTCGCCTCGACGCATACCTATATTATTTATTAGGGGACGTGCTGCCGACCGACGGCCACTACGAGAATATGATGGCAGCCCGCCGCTGGGGATTTAAGGTCAGCGAGGCGATGTGCAAGGTTCGCACCCTCGACGACATCTACGTCTTCATCGACCATTGGGACCTTGAACGCAAGAACTTGCCCGTTGCCACCGACGGCATCGTGCTTAAGGTCAACTCCTTGCGCCAGCAGCGCACGCTCGGCATGACGGCCAAGAGTCCGCGATGGGCCATTGCCTACAAGTTCCAGGCCGAACAGCAGTCCACCGTCCTCCGCGAGGTCACTTTCCAGGTGGGACGCACAGGGGCTGTCACACCCGTGGCCAACATGGACCCTGTGCAGCTCTCAGGCACCATCGTGCGGAGGGCTACGCTCCACAATGCCGACTTCATGGCGCAGCTCGACCTTCACCTCGGCGACCACGTCCTTGTCGAAAAGGGTGGCGAGATCATTCCCAAGATTGTCGCTGTCGATGAGGCTTTCATCACCCCTCAACGTGGACCGCGAGTGGAGTTCATCAGCCGTTGCCCCGAGTGCGGTGCCGAACTCGTTCGCTACGAGGGCGAGGCAGCATGGTATTGTCCCAACGAAACGGGCTGTCCGCCGCAGATTAAGGGTCGCATCGAACATTTCGTCAGCCGACGGGCGATGAACATTGACACCTTGGGGCCTGAGACGATAGACGATTTCTATGCCCGCGGTCTCATTCACGACTATGCCGACCTCTACGATCTTACCGTTGACCAGCTGAGCGGCTTCGGCGACTCGCGCATTGTCTCGGCTCGCAAGACGATTATGGCCATCGAGAAGTCCAAACATGTGCCCTTCGAACGCGTGCTATTTGCCCTCGGCATACGTTTCGTGGGTGAGACGGTGGCCAAGACGCTGGCCCGTCGTTTCCGTTCCATCGACGCCCTGGCACGTGCCTCGCTGGACGAGCTCTTGCAGGTGAACACCATAGGCGAGGCCATTGCCGAAAGCGTCATTCGTTGGTTTGCCGATGCCGACAACGCCTTCCTCGTCGAACGACTGCGCTCGCAGGGCGTCCAGCTGCAGCTCTCCGAGCAGGCCTTGGCCGAGCAGAGCGACCGCCTCGCTGGCAAGACCATCGTCATCAGCGGCGTGTTCCAGCACCATTCGCGCGACGAATACAAGGCGCTCATCGAGCAGCATGGAGGCAAGAACACAGGCAGCATCTCCGCCAAGACCTCTTTCATCCTCGCTGGCGACAACATGGGGCCTGCCAAACTCGAGAAAGCTCAGAAACTCGGCGTCCCCATCATCAACGAAGACGATTTCCTCGCCCTCATTCAATGATGACGAATGACGAATGATAGTTAATCATTCGGGAAAGGGATTTATGGTGCCTAAAAGTCAAATAAATGGGATTTCTTTTGGTGCGAATAGAATTCTTGATTAACTTTGAGGTGCAATAAGGATTGAACAGCCTATGAGTACAGAAACGATGACAAAGACCATAGCTGAGTATTTCAAGACCCAGCCAGTCCTGAAGGCTTGGCTCTTCGGCTCCTATTCGCGCGGCGAGCAGCGGCCTGACAGCGACGTGGATATCCTTGTGGCTTTGGACTATGACCAACCCATAGGTTTACGCTTTTTCGGAATGTATGAAGATTTGAAAAACCTATTGGGGCGTGATGTGGATTTAGTTTCCGAACGCACCCTTGAATCCTATGCAAGGGATAGTGTTGATCATGATAAAAAGCTTGTATATGAGAGAACTGCTTCGTGATAAGAATCGCGTGGAATACGAATTGCCATAATAACCATAATTATTACGTCCATTACGATAATTCGTGTCTATTTCGTTCTCGTCTATTCTTTTGATAAATTGTGAATTATGAATTATGAATTGTGCATTGTGAATTGTTTTAGTTTTCGTCTTCGTTTTCGTTATGGTTCTATTGGTTTTAGTGTGAATTAACGTATTTGCTTTATTCTCAACGTAGCCGATTTTTGTCAATGCGGCTGGCCAATTTTTCAACGCAGAGCCACAGAAGCGCAGAGAATCCGGAGATAAGGAGAGTTCGCAAAGGCATAGCAGCTGACCGTCCTCACGCGCTTAACGTCGACTGCTTCGGCTAAGATAAACTTTCCTCGCATTCGCCGAGCGCTGAGAAGTCATCTGAAATAATGAGGTTAAGACGCTCTGAGCATTCTTTTGGTATAGTTAATTCACACTAAATCCAAAAGAACCCCGAAATAACTATCCGGAATTGATATTTGTGGGGAACATCCCACTATGATTCTTCGTCCAAGCAACAGAAAATACGGTATATGATGCCACTATTATCAAAATACTTCGCCGCTCCAGAGCATCTTCATGAAGTCAAGGATGTAAATCAATTCTTCGTCACCGGATTTGCGGGTGATAGGATCGAGGGATACGAGAATTAGTCGGCAGTCAGGGTGCTCTTCCTTGAAGGCTTTGAGGCCTTTCTTGTGTTTCGTCTCCACATGCTCTGCAGATTTAATCTCAATGGCGACTTTTGCGTCCCCGATAACAACATCCACTTCCTTTTGGTCATAAGTGTGCCAGTAGGATATCGTGTCCCGTTTGTCGTTGTATCCTTTGTAGGCAATGATCTCTTGCATTACGAGGTGCTCAAAGGCGTGTCCGTAATCATCGGTACCGCGCTTCAGGGAGTTGCGGCCCATCAGGTAGTTGGCAAGGCCGACATCGAAATAGTAGAACCGTGGCGCCTGAACAATCTTCCGCTTGATTTCTTTCCGGAATGCAGGTATCTCATACCCGATGAGCGTGTCATACAGAATTTGGAAATACGACTTGACGGTCTTGGCTGAGACGCCACAGTCTGCGGCAATATTGGAATAGTTCAGCATTTCGCCGTCGGAAATGGCAGCTACCTCCATAAAACGTTCGAAGGCATCGAGCTCCCTTACTTCGCCCTCTTCCCTGATCTCTTCGTCCAGATACACTTTCACGTAACCGGACAAACGCTTGGTGGCATCCTCTACCATATAGTGACGCGGAATCATTCCGTTCTGTACAGCGCGGTCGATTTGGAAGTCGGTCACCTCTGGCCAAACCAGAGGAAATAGCGTTTCAGGTATTGCACGGCCACCAAGTGTGTTGGCGCCTGAACGCTTTAGTTTCCTGGCGCTGGAACCGCTGAGGATAAAGAATAATCCTCTTTCCACCATTAGGGAATGCACTACGTCCAACAAGTCTGGGACTTTCTGTATCTCATCAACGATGACCAGCGTGCCCGCAGGTTTATCTTGAAGAGCCTCCCAAAAGGAATTGGGATTCTGTTTGAGGGATTTTCTCACTCCTGGGTTTAGTAAATCGTAGTAAATGGCTCCTTTGAATCTTTCTTTCAGAAGCGTAGATTTACCTGTCTGGCGTGCTCCAAACAGGAACATTCCTTCGTCTAACTTACCTTCGATATCAAATATTCTATTATACATACGATCCTTTAATTTAGGGAATGTACTCCCGATTTTTATAGGAAATTCGGGAGTATGGTCACGAATTTCATTAATATTTCGGTGCAAAAATACGTGTTTTGTCGGAATCCGCAAAATGTTTTAGCTATAAATTGCCGAAAACCGCAAAATGTTTCAGATGACCGTCTTATTCTAATAAGTGAAGCCGCCTACCTTGGTGGGTGAGGCGGCTTACATTTATAGATGAGATGAGATTAGCGGAAGTCGGGCCAGTCGTCGGTGCGGAAGGGACCGACGGGGAGGCCGGAGGTGGTGACGAGGTTCGTGGCGGGGTTGTCAGCCCAAGCATAGCGCACAGCAACGGGTCGCGGCACTTCGGGCGCTTCGACGACGACGCGCTGCATGAAGCCTTCGCCTTCGGTGTGTGCCTTGGCGACGTACCATTTGTGGTCGGCGCCGGCGATGGTGAAGCCCTTGATGTCGGCGTTGTCGGCCAAGGCATCGCTGCCCCAGGTGCGACGGAAGGTGAGGATGGCACGAGGTGCATCGATGCGCATCTGGTAGTATTCGGGAGCTGCACAGGGCTCCGTCTTGCCGTAGGTGCGGTTCAAGGCGAGCAATGCCAGGCGGCGACCTACCTCCTGCTTGTTCTTCGGGTGGATGTCATTAGCCATGCCGATGTCGATGTTCACCGCCATGCCCACGCCGTCGAGCTGCAACGCCTTGCGCTGAGCCTCACGGATGGCTGCCCATTCGGATTGTGGCTGCACGTCCTGAGCACGGAGGTAGTTGGCAATCTGCACGAAGTAGAAGGGTAGGGCTTTGGACTCCTGCTGGGGGAAGAAACCGCGACGTCGTTCGCCCTGCTGGGGCTGTGGCTTGGGATAGGCTGCCACCTCGGCATTACGGTTGAAGCGCGACTGCCAGTCGAGGATGAGCGTCTCGAAGAGGCTCTCGTACTGAATGGCGCGACCGACGTTGCTGCAGCCCTGGTACCAGAGGAAGCCGCGGACGGGCATCGTCAGGAAAGGCGCTACCATGGCGTTGTAGAGGTTGGCGGGGTAGTGGGAGTCGTTGGGCCGTTTGGGCTCGACGGTTCCCGACAGGTGCTCGATGCTCTTGGCATCCATGCCCACCTGGTAGCGCCAAGGACCTGCGAGGGACAGCGTCTGGCCGCCGCCCTGAAGGTTCATGGCTTTGGCTTCGCCGCCGAAACCGCCGTTGCCGCTGGTGTCATAGACGCGAACGGTGATGACGTTGCGACCGGCTTTGACGAGACGGCCGGGTACGGTGTAGGAACGTACGGCACTCCACGAATTGGTGCCGCCGACGCGCTCGCCGTTCCAGTAGGTGATGTCCTGGTCGTCGATGGGACCGAGGTTGAGCTTCAGGTTCTTACCCACCATGGCGGCAGGGATATCCACGACACGACGGAACCACACGACGCCGTCGAAGGACTTGAACGGATCTGTAGTGTCCCATTGTGCGGGCTGCTCCATGGTCGTCCATGCGCTATCGTCGAAGTCGGCGGCTGTCCAGCGAGTGCGGTTGAAGTCGCCGTCGATGAGTCCGCCATCGTTGCCGAACATCTTCTTCTGCCAGGCGGCGTGGTCGTCGAGATAGAGGTCGTAGATCTTGCGCTCGTCGTAGCCCGTGGCAGCGAGGCGACGCATCTGCTCCTCATAGCCGGTGACGTTGGCGAGTGCTTCGTTGCTCACCCAGCTCTCGGCAGGTGTGCCGCCCCACGAGCTATTGACGACGCCGACGGCGATGCCGAGTTTTTGGGATACCTCGCGAGCAAAGAAATAGGCGCAAGCCGAGAACTCAGCCACCATCTCTGGCGAACACACCGCCCAGCCGAGGGTGTGTCCCTGCGGGACGGCCGTTTGCGGCAAGTGGGCCGTGGCACGTCCCACTTGGAAGAGACGTACGAGGGGATGGTTGGCATTGGCTACCTCTTGCTCGTAATTATTGACTTTTCCCCATCCGTTGACAGGCATTTCCATGTTCGACTGTCCGCTGCAGAACCACACTTCACCAGCCATGACGTTGGTGAGTACGGTCTTCTGTCCGTCGTCGAAGGTGAGGGTGTAAGGGCCGCCGGCAGCAGGAACGCGGAGATCAAAGTTGAAGGCTCCGGTCTTAGCATCGGCTTTGACCTTGGCGGTTTGTCCGTCCCACGATGTGGTGATCTTCACTTGTGCCCCCTTCTTGGCGGTGGCTTGCAGGTGAACGATGGTCTGCTGCTGCAGCACCATGTTTGATGTCATCCATTCCGGCAGCTTCACCTCGGCAGAGGCGGTGGCGGAGAGGAGGAGGAAGATAATAAAAGACCCACCCCTCACCCTCCCTGTGAGGGAGGAAGTGGATAGTTTTGCAAATAGTTTATTGAACATAAGTCTATATTGTTTTTATTCTTAGAGATTATTATTCGATTTCTCTTCTTGATGGTGACCACTCCCTCCCTCACAGGGTGCCAGGAAGGCGGAACTATTAAGTGTTCCTGCTGGACTGATTCGGGGGGAGGGTCTTCTATTCAATCACAGCAGCCCAACCGCCGTTCTTGACCATGTGCACGTCGATGACGGTGTTGCTGGATACATTCTGTTCCACCTTATTATAATGCATGGCCTGGTAGTCGGCGTTGATGCCGTCCTTGAAGGATGTCATGCGGAAGGTCTTGCCAGCGGGCAGGAAGTTGAGCTTCAGCTTGAAGTCGCGAGGGGCGTCACCTGTGATGCCTCCGACGAACCATTTATTACCCTTGCGCTTGGCCACGACGACGTACTCACCAGCTTTGGCTTCGAGGGCACGGGTCTCGTCCCACGTGGTCGGCACGCTGGCGATGTAGCGTGTGCAGTCCTCGTTCTGGTAGTAGCGAGTGGGGTTGTCGGCCAGCATCTGCACGCCGCTCTCGAGCACCACGTACAGCGCCATCTGGAAGGCACGCGTTCCCATGGCGCCGCTGTTTGGACGCGAGGCGCGGTACTGCTGCGGTTGCATATTGTTCATGCCGCCGGGGGTGAAGTCAGCGGGTCCTACGGCATTGCGGATGAAGGGCAGGAAGACGGTGTTCTCAGGCTTGCAGCCACCCATCTGCTCGAGACCGAGCACGCCCTCGTAGCTGATGAGGTTAGGATACTCATATTCGAGTCCTGCAGGTGTGAAGGCACCGTGGAAGTCCACGATAATCTTGTACTTGGCGGCTTCCTGAACAACGCGTTTGAAGAAGTTGACCATCCACTGGTCGGCATGGTCCATGAAGTCGATCTTCACGGCAGGGATGCCCCATTCGGCATAGGTCTTGAACAGCGTGTCGAGGTTCTGCTCTACGGTGAGCCATGGCAGCCACAGGACAATCTTCACGCCTTTGGCATTGCAGTATTTGATGAGCTCGGGCAGACGCAGGTTATCGTTGCCATGGAACGGATCACGGGTGCTCTTAGCCCAGCCCTCGTCGAGCAGGATGTAATCGACCCCGAACTTAGCGGCGAAGTCGGCGAAGTAGCAGTAGGTCTCGTAGTTGCAGCCGAAGCGGAAGTCCACGTCGGGACCAAAAGGAGCGGCGCCGTTCCACCATTCCCATGAGAACTGTCCGGGATGGATCCAGCTGACATCCTTGAGCACCGGGCGACGAGCCAGCTGTGCCGGCAGCGTCTGCTCGACAAGGCCCTTGGAGTCGGTCACGGCCACCCAGCGCCAAGGCAGGGCACGGGGCGCCGAGGTCTTGGCGATGTACGATGCCTCCTCGGTGATGGTCTCGCTGCGGTCGCCGCGCGGTTCCCACTTAATCGGCGACTTGGGATAGACGGGCACGATGGCCTGGCCGTCGGTGTTGAGGAACTGATGCGGATAGTCATCAAGGTCGCTCTGTCCGATGAGCAGCTGTGTGTCGTCGTCGGCAGAGAGCAGCAGGGGCAGGGTCGTCATCTTGCGGTCGGAGCCGTTCCAAGCTTCCAGCGTCTCGTGGCGATAAGCTTCTTCGAAGGAGGTGTTGAAGTTGTTGGGAGCACTCTGACGATGAGCCTTGAAACCCTCAGCGGGGACGAAGCGGAAAGGCTCGTCGAAGACTTCGACGTCGCCTTTCTTGTTGAGGACGAAGCGATGGGCTACGCCGTTGTTCATGACACGCAAGAGCGCCGTCACGCCGGAACCGACATTGATGGTGGTCTCGTTGTAGTCCTCGTTGATGGTCGAGAACTTCAAGGGCACGACGGGGCTGAAGCTCGACTTGACGTGCTGCGTGCGCCCCACTTTAACTTTGCCACCGTAGTTCTCATTCTTCAGCGAGAGAACGATGTCATTGATGGAGTACATGAGTTTGCCATCGCGACTGACGGTGTAGCCGAAGTTCGAGGTGTTCACCTCAACGGCAATATGTCCATCGGGCGATTTCAATGTTGTCGTTTTGGCGGCCATAGCGCCAAGGGGTGAAAGCATTGCGGCCAGCACCAATGAAAGGCTGATTCTTAATAGATGTTTCATAAGCTTTAGTTTGTTTTTAGGTTGAATATAGGTTTAGTTTTCGTTTTCTGTCGGCAAAGATAATACATTATTTATATATATATGCTATCGGAGTGTCATTATGGCACGAAATCGTACACCTATTGCAGGAAACCGTAGGTGTCGTGCCTTATTCGATGTCCACAATCTCGATGTCGTCGATATCGTCAACGTCCTCGATGTCTTCGTCGTCAATGATCATGATGTCCTCGTCCTCGCCTTCGTCGGCCAGTTCTTCCTGGAGGAACGTGAGGTCTTTGTCGCGATGGACGATGGCTGAGCTGTGAGCCTGCTGGCGGTCGGCGGTGTCGAGCTGTTGCCACAGGAGGTCTTTGAGCTGCGTGATGTTGAAGCCTGTGACCGCCGAGATGAAGATGTGAGGCAGGTCGTCGGGTAGGTCAGCGCTGAGCATCTGCATGAGCTCGTCGTCGAGGAGGTCCGACTTGGTGATGGCCAGCACGCGCTGCTTCGAGAGCAGTTCGGGGTTGTAGGTGGTGAGCTCACCCAACAGCACTTCGTAGTCGTGCCGTATGTCATCGGTGTCGCCGGGAATCATGAACAGCAGCAGGGCGTTGCGCTCGATGTGGCGCAGAAAACGCAATCCGAGTCCTTTGCCCTCGCTGGCGCCCTCGATGATGCCGGGGATGTCGGCGATGACGAAGGAACGGTTGTCGCGGTAGCTGACGACGCCCACAGAGGGCTCCAACGTCGTGAAGGGATATCCGGCGATCTTGGGATGTGCCGAGCTGATGGCGTTCACCAGCGTGCTTTTGCCGGCATTGGGGAAGCCTACGAGGCCCACGTCGGCCAGCATCTTGAGTTCCATGATGACGGTCAGCTGCTGCATCGGTTCACCGGGCTGGGCATAGCGAGGAGCCTGGTTGGTGGCTGTGGCGAAGTGTTTGTTGCCAAGGCCGCCTCGTCCGCCTTTGAGAAGCATGACGACCTGTCCGTCTTCGGTGACATCGCACACGAAGTGCCCCGTTTCGGCATCATAAACGACGGTGCCGCAGGGAACGTCGATGTAGCGGTCCTCGCCGTCGGCGCCGTGGGAGCCGTTCTTGCCGCCATTGCCGCCATGTCCGGCGAAGATATGGCGATCGTAGCGCAGGTGCAGCAATGTCCAGTAGTTGCGGTTGCCACGCAGATAAACATGTCCTCCGCGTCCGCCGTCGCCGCCGTCGGGGCCTCCGTTGGGGACATATTTGGCACGGTGCATGTGCATCGAACCCCGTCCGCCCTTGCCTGAGCGGCATATGATCTTCACGTAATCTATGAAGTTTGTTTCCATATTAATATATACGTTTCTTTAGTATAAAATAAGTTTTCCGTCTCAACGTTGCAGGTCGGCTCTCACCTCCCTGAACGCCTTCGGCAGATAGTTGATGATGTCGCTGGCGATGAGGCTCTCCTCGCAGAGATCCGCTGCGGCGAGGTCACCTGCAAGTCCGTGGAGATATACGCCGAGCTGCACGGCCTCGGCCGGGTGATAGCCTTGAGCAAGCAGTCCTGTGAGGATGCCGGTGAGTACGTCGCCGCTGCCGGCGGTAGCCATGCCGGGGTTGCCTGTGGGGTTAAAGAGGACGTCGCCTGAAGGCGTGCAGATCTGAGTGTAGTGGCCTTTGACGACGACATAGATGTGGTGATCTGCTGCCAGCTTCATGGCACGGTTCATGCGTTCAAATGCCGTCTTACAACGTCCTACAAGGCGCTCCAGCTCAGCGGGATGTGGCGTGAGGATGCTGTCCGTAGGCAGTTTGTCGAGCCATTCCGGCTGTTCGGCAAGCAGGTTCAGGGCATCGGCGTCGAGAATCATTGGTGCTGTCTGCTCGGCGATGTATGAATGCAGGGCGGTGGCGGTGTGGCGATGCTGCCCGATGCCGGGACCTATGCCTACTGAGGCAAAGTGGGACGTGTCGATGGCTGCGGTGATGATGTCGTCGTCGATGTCGATCTGGGCGATGGCTTCGGGGACGCTCGTCTGCAGGATATCGAGGCAGGCATGGGGGATGTGCAGGGTGAGCTTGCCTAAACCAGAACGCAAGGCGGCTCGTGCGGCGAGGATGGCAGCGCCCATCATGCCGCGACTGCCTGCTACGAGGAGGCCGTGACCCATCGTGCCTTTGTGGGCAAACATGGGGCGGCGACGCAGCATCGCTTGGATGTCGGTGCGTTCGGTGAGGCGGAATGGGGAGGCGATGCCTTTCAGTCCTTCCTCGCTCAGGCCGATGGGCAGCAGCACGACTTCGCCGATGAAACCTTGGTTCTCGGGGAAGAAGAAGGCGAGCTTGGGCATCTGGATGGATAGCGTCAGCGTGGCGTGAACGATGGTTTGCAGGTCGTTGTAGGCATTGTCCTCGCACATCAGACCCGATGGCACGTCGATGCTGACAACGGTGGCAGCGCTCTGGTTGATGCGTTTGACGACCAAGGCAAAGCCGCCGCTGACGGGGTGGCTCAGCCCTGTTCCGAAGAGTGCATCGATGACGATGTCATCGGCCTTCAGTTCGGGAAACGTGAATTCGGAGGTCACTTCTACCAGCGTGGCACCTTCGGTGATGGCCAGCCTGTCTCGGTTCGTCTCGCAGTCGGGGTTGAGCTGCCCCTTGACATTGAAGAGGTAGGCTACGACGTCACGTCCTGCTGAAGCCAGCATACGGGCTACGGCGAGTCCGTCGCCGCCATTGCCGCCCGGTCCCGAGAAGACGATGATGCGGCGTGAGGCATCGGGCCAACGACGCAGGATCTCATCGGCAACGGCGCGGCTGGCACGTTCCATCAGGTCGATGGAAGCGATGGGCTCATGTTCGATGGTGTAGCGGTCCAATTCGCGGAATTGACCCCCTGTAAGTATCTTCATGTGGGCTTTCTCAAAAAAATTTGCTGCAAAAATACGTAAAAGCGCGTGAAATACAAAATAAAATGCCTACTTTTGCCGTCGAAAAGCAAATTAAAGGGCATAAAAGACTTTAGAAGTATGGAAAAACTACAAGTTAAGGACAAGACTTTCGCCGTCAGTATTCCTGAGGCGCAGATTCTCGAAGCGGTAAAGCGCGTGGCCGGTGAAATCAATCGCGATTTCGATGGCAAGGAGCCTTTGTTCCTTCCTGTCTTGAACGGGGCGTTCATGTTTGCTGCCGATTTGCTGAAGGAAATCACCATCCCATGCGAGGTGAGTTTCATCAAGTTGGCCAGTTACCAGGGCACGCAAACCTCTGGCACCATCCGCGAGGTCATCGGTTTGGCCAAGGACATCACGGGGCGCCACGTCATCATCGTCGAGGATATCATCGACTCGGGACTCACCATGGCTCACATGATTGAGACGCTTGCCGCCCACAATCCAGCCAGCATCGCCGTCTGCTCCTGCCTCGTCAAACCTGATGCGCTGAAGGTGCAAATCCCCATCGACTACCGCTGCCTCGACATCCCCAACGATTTCATCGTAGGTTACGGACTCGATTACGACGGGTTCGGACGCAACACGAGGGATATCTATACTTTAGTTTAAAGTTTTTAGGTTTTAAGATTTTAAGGTTTTAAGGTCTTAAGGTTTTAAGGTCTTTAGGTTTAAGTTTAAATATTGAAAGTTAACAAACATCATATCATTACATTAAAAATGAAGAATATTATTATTTTTGGCGCTCCGGGCTCTGGTAAGGGCACGTACAGCGAAGAGATCAAGAACCGCTTCGGAATGGGGCATATCTCCACCGGCGATGTGCTGCGTGCTGAAATCAAGAACGGCACCGAGCTGGGCAAGGTGGCACAAGGCTACATCGACAACGGACAGCTCATCCCCGATGAACTGATGATAGACATTCTGGCGAGCAAGTACGACTCGCTGCCCGCCGGCAAGGGCGTCATCTTCGATGGCTTCCCCCGTACCATCGCTCAGGCTGAAGCGCTTAAGAAGATGCTGGCAGAGCGCGGACACGACCTCGGCATGATGATCGAACTCATTGTACCCGAGGATGTTCTCATGTTCCGCCTCCTGCGTCGTGCAGGACTCGAAGGACGAGCCGACGACAACGAGGAAACCATACGCAAGCGTTTCGAGGTCTATCACAACCAGACCGAACCCCTCTCGCGGTGGTTCGAAGCTGAGGGCATCCGTCATACCTTCGACTGGGGCGTGCTGCTCACAAAGGAAGGCATGATCGAAGCCATACTCAAGGAGATTGAGAAGGAAAACGGACTTTAAGCCATAAACGAAAGATGCGTAAATCATTCTTTGCTCTTTGTTCGCTGTTCCTCATGCTTGCGGCTTGTGCCACGAACATGAGTGCACAGACCGAGATAGAGCCGTTCCGCCCCGGCGCCACCTTGGAAGGCGTCAACTACTTCCTCCCCAAGACCGTGTTCCGTGTGGTTCTCGTGGCCGAGAAGACGGTTACCCTCCCGGGTGAGTTTGCACCCTATGCCGACCGCTATCTGCGGCAGCCCGACGTGCCTACGGCAGAGAGTACGCAATGGACCCTCAAGAGCCTCTCGCTCATACCGCTCGGCGTGCCCGATTCCACCAAGGCCTATAGTTTAAAGGTACGCTCGAAAACCTCGGCACCCCTCGTCAGCCTTACCGACGACGGTCTGCTCATCGGCATCAACACCGAGGTGTCACCCGAGCCTGCTCCGGTGTTGCCTGCTGCCGTGCCGGCGCCAAAGGCTGTCAACGGACGCGACTTCATGACGCACGACATCCTCTCGGCTGGCAGCACGTCTAAGATGGCACAGCTCACCGCGGAGGAAATCTACGACATTCGCGACAGCCGCAACGCCCTCGTTCGTGGCGAAGCCGACAACACGCCTAAGGACGGCGCACAGCTCAAGATCATGCTCGAGAACCTCGACCAGCAGCTCTATGCCCTCGAGTCGTTGTTCAAAGGTCAGCAGCTCACCTCCACGGAGGTCATCACCTTCGACTACGAACCCGTCATCACCAATCCCGAGGCCGACAACCGCCAGCTGCTCTGCCGTTTCTCGCAGCGTTTGGGACTCGTCGATGCCGACGACCTCAGCGGCGAACCCTTGTGGCTCACCGTCAAAGCCTTAGGTTCGCTGCCGCAAGCTGTTGACGACCCTGCCGTGGCGAAGAAAAAGGCTAAGATGGAACAGGGCGTGTATGTCAACCAGCCCCAGCGTGCACAGGTCATCATCAGCGATCCCCGCCAGGCGCTGCTCACTACCGAAATGCCCATCTGCCAGCTTGGTACCACCGAAGTGCTCTCCGATGCCCTTTTCAACAAGAAGATGGAAACGCGCGTCACACTCTTTCAGCACACGGGTAGCGTCAAGAACATCGAATAATATAAGGGAATAATATACTACTTGGCACAAAAGGTGTTTTATAAGACAACGAATTTTACGAATTAAACGAATTTTTCTTGTCCTATAGCTCTGCTTTTGCATAGCCACGATGCAGCGTAAATTCGATTAATTCGTATAATTAGCTGTCTAAAAGAAATAGCCAAGTGCTATATTGTTGCCTATAATACAAAAAGAGGAAGGAGGCTTGCAAGCCTCCTTCCTCTATTTGAGTATTCGAAATGCCGATGTTTCGATTTTCAGCCGGATTGGCTACTGGAAGCTCCTTTCATCTAAAGGTATCGTTCTTTAACGTCCCTTACCTCCTTTAACTTCCCGAATTCATCCCGATACCCCGAAAGGAATTCTTAGAATTATCTCTTTGCTTGCTTTTCAGCTTCCTCAGCTAAGCGTTTGGCTTGCTTCTCCGCCTCTTTGGCCAACCGTTTAGCTTCCTTCTCGCGCTGCTTTGCAGCCTTTTGGGCTTCCTTCTCGCGGCGCTTCTGTTCTTTGGCCAGCTCCTTCTCGCGCTTCTTCTGTTCCTTTTGCAGGCGCTTGAGTTCCTTGGCTTTCTCCTTGGCTTCCTGCTTCTCAGATTTCGCTTCCTCCCTCGCGTCGAGGGCTTCCTGAAGCTTATCCTTCAGCATTTCCTTGTCGAAGGTGATGACCTGTCCAAATAAGCCTGCCGATAGGATTTGATCCTTACCTTTAAGGCGAACGTAGGTCGTATTGAACAGGTAGTAGTTGTGGACGCGAAGCTTCGTGTTCAGCGCCACTTCCGCGGCCTTGATGACCACACCCTTCCCCAGGTCCGTCAGCAGATTATCGCCGAAGCCGTTCTCCTCAGCCTCGTCGTCGACGAACTCCGTGATGGCCTTCATCATCGCCTCCTTATGTGCCTGCTTGTCGGGCACAGTCTGCGACATCAGCACCGCCACCAGCAGGATAGCTACAATGACTAATAGTTTCTTCATGACAATTTCTGTTTGATTATGATTCAAAAATCGGCCGCAAAGATAGTGAAAAATGCACTATGCACATAAAAAAGTTAGAAAAAACAGCCTCAAGATAGATTTCTTTAATCATAAATCATCAATCCTTAATCTTTTTTATTACCTTTGCACGCACAACTCTCAACTTTAACTTTGCTGACTTTCGTCACGACTCGGCAATTCAAGCAAGCTTGATTGCTCTCGCTGCTCCGAAAGTTCAACTCTCAACTTTCAACTTTCAACTCTCAACTTTCAACTCTCAACTTTCAACTCCCAACTCCCATGTTTCGCAAACTCCTCTCTTTCCTCCTCACCCTGATGGGTTTCAGCGCAGCCTTCGTCTTCGAGTCGTGCTACGGCCCTATGCCAGCCAACTACGACCCCGACGAAGTCGATAGCCTCTATGAGACCCGTTGCGACACCATTGACCCCGACCTCGTCCCCACCGACTTCGACGAACAGGCCGAAGCCATTGAAGGCACCGAAGAGTGATGTCAGCGTCAAATATGATTCAAGTAATCCGTGAAGCACACCCTTCCGACGTGCCTCAAATCATGCACGTTATGGAAGCCGCGAAGCAGATTATGCGGCAGTCCGGCAACCTGCATCAATGGGTTGCAGACTACCCGTCTGAGGACATTCTCATGGCCGATATGGAGCGCCACGGCGGCTTCGTCGTGGAGCAAGAGGGCAGGGTAGTAGCTTATTTCGCTTTCCTCCCGTCGCCCGATCCTACCTACGACAAGATCTACGAAGGTGCTTGGTTGGACGATGTGCAACCCTACCATGTGGTTCACCGCATTGCCAGCTATCCTGACGTTCACGGTATCTTCGCCGCCATCATGGATTTCTGCTTCGCCCACGACCCCAATATCCGCATCGACACCCATCGCGACAACTCCATCATGCAGCACAACCTCGTGAAGCACGGTTTTGCCTACTGCGGTATCATCTATATCGCTTCCGGCGATGAACGCCTGGCCTACCAGAGGATAGCCCCTTAGTCGTTTTTCAACTTTCAACTTTAGCTTCGCTGACTTTAAATTTTCCGCTCGAGCTTGCTCGCTTCGACACTTCGAAGAACTTTCAACTTTCAACTTTCAACTCTCAACTTTCAACTTTCAACTTAATGAAGATTATTCTTACGGGAGCCACAGGATATGTTGGCGAAGGCACCTTGCTCGAACTCCTTAAGGTCAAGGAAGTCGAGAAAGTGCTCTCCGTCAGTCGACGCACAACGGGCATCCACCACGAGAAGCTTGAGGAATACCTCGTCCCCGATTTTATGCAGCTGAAGGCGGGCGACGAGCATTTCAAGGGCTATGATGCCGTTTTCTTCATCGCCGGCATCACGTCGGTGGGCACACCGAAGGACATTTATGTACGTATCTCACAAGAGATACCCCTTCACTTTGCCGAAATCATGCCCGACAAAGAGCAGATGACCTTTATCTATCTTAGCGGCGCTGGGACTGACCCCAATGGCAGACAGTTCTGGCAGAAGGTGAAAGGCAAGACAGAGACAGACATCCAGACCATGGGCTACCGCCGCACCTTTGCCTTCCGGCCGGCCATTATGCGGTGGAGCAGGGGGCAGCGGCATATTCAGGCGATGCAGTATGTTTTCATCTTGTTCTATCCCCTCGTTCGTCTGTTGGGGCAGGGCAACAACATGAGAGAGATAGCCCTCTCGCAGCTCGTCCTTGTCCGCGACGGCTACCATAAGTTTACCATCAATCCCAGAGACATCGTGACGCTCGCCAAGCAATTTCATAAAGATTGACTGATCGTGCATTGCACGTATTCAACGAATAAGAAGGAGAACCAATGACAACAATCGTGATAGGACTATTGCTTCCGCTGCTGGGCACTGTGCTGGGCTCAGCTTTTGTCTTTCTGATGAAGGACGAGATGTCCGTGCCGCTCCAGAAGTCCCTGCTGGGCTTTGCCTCAGGCGTGATGGTGGCAGCGTCGGTGTGGTCGCTGCTGATTCCTGCGATGGAGATGGAAGCCGGGAAAGGAGCTTGGGCGGTGTTCCCCGCTGCCGTAGGCTTCCTCTTGGGAATGGGCTTCCTGCTGATGATCGACGAACTGACCCCACACCTTCACATCGGAACAGACCAACCCGAGGGTATGCCCTCACGACTGTCGAAAACTGCCATGCTGACCCTTGCCGTCACCATTCACAACCTGCCTGAGGGTATGGCTGTCGGCGTGGTGTTTGCCGGAGCTGAGAGCGGAGCCGCACAGATATCGTTAGCTGGTGCCGTAGCCGTGGCGCTGGGTATCGCCATTCAGAACGTCCCCGAAGGTGCCATCATCTCCATGCCGATGCGAGCCGCCGGCAACAGCCGATGGCGCTCTTTCCTCATTGGTTCTTTAAGCGGAGCCGTAGAACCCATTGGAGCCCTTGCCGTCCTTCTCCTCGCATCATTCTTAACACCCGTGCTGCCCTACATGCTCGCCTTCGCTGCTGGGGCGATGTTCTATGTGGTGGTTGAGGAACTGATCCCCGAGGCCTCCAACGGACAGCACAGCAACCTCAGCACCATCGGCTTTGCCATAGGCTTCGTGCTCATGATGACGCTTGATGTGGTGATGGGCTAAGCCGAGAAGAAATTTAGTAGTAACATGATTTGGAAAATACCACTATGACTGAAATGGAGAAAATGAAGGCTGGGCTCGAATACACCTATGCCGATGAAGAACTGATAGCACGCAAGACACAGGCGATACAATGGTGTGAGGAATACAATGCCATTGACGGCAGGGATTTTCAAGCTCAGTACGACTATCTGAAAAAAATGTTGGGCAGCGTCGGTGAACGAGTATGGATAGCCAAGACCTTCTGTTGCGACTGCGGCAAAAACATCTTTATCGGCAATGACTTCACCGGCAATTTCAACCTGACTATACTCGACATCCGAGAAGTATATATCGGAAACCATGTAATGATTGGCCCCAACACGCTCATTACCACCGTCGGTCATCCGCTTTCTCCAAAAGCCAGACGTGACTATATGGCCATAGCTGAACCTGTGCGGATTGGTAACGATGTGTGGATTGGAGGCAACGTAACCATATTGCCAGGTATAACGATCGGCAACAATGTTGTAATAGCTGCTGGAGCCGTGGTCACAAAGGACGTGCCTGACAACTCCCTTGTAGGGGGGATTCCGGCTAAACTGATTAAGAAACTTGATAATGATATTGAAGGGCAACCAATATAGCACTTGGCACACTTCTTCTTTTTAAACAACGCGCTCGACCTTGGTCGCTTCACACTTGAAGAATTATACGAATTAAACGAATATTAGCTGGCATCGTGTCTATAAGAAGATACGACTATAGGACAAGAAAAAATTAGTCTAATTTGTAAAATTCGTTGTCTTATAAAACATTCTCTGTGCTTACTGATATATCATTGCTTATTGAAGAATGAGGAAGATGGCTTCCATGGGCGCAAACGCTTCAAGACAAGGTGTTCCTCAAATGTCATTTTTTGCTATTTTGCGCCTTCAACGAAGTACTTGTCATAAGCGCTTATTGGCTTTATGATGCTCATAATGAGCCTAATGTCAATTTTCGTTGTTCATTTTGGATTTCTCCCAAAAATTTTTTGTCGATTTTTGCCTATGCCTACACTTTTCGTTATAAGCAGAATATTTTCAATCGGTTATCTGTGGTGTAGGTTGCGATTATGCTTACACTTGCCTACACTTCGTTGGTGAAAAGTAAAACAAGTTGTTTTACCATAGGTCAGCTGGGTGTGAGAGACGATTTGACCAACTGTTTGAAGGTAAAACAACTTGTTTTACTTTTCGGCGGTTGGTCGTCGTTCGGTGAGCATCTGGTTGTCTCGATGAATTTGCTTAATCCATACTGCAGCCATGTCCATATATGCGTTTACTGTTGATTTCGTTAATGATAATGTTAGTGTTTTTACATAAGTTTTTGTGAGTATAATCTATGCGTGACAACACATCAGAACAGCTATAATTGCAAACTTTTACATTGTAAGGTCAAATATTGGGCTAAATAGTGTAAGCTAGTGTAAGCATAATCGTACCTTACACCTATAATTATCCACTATTAAACAGGCATTTACGGCAAGAAGTGTAAGCATACACAAAATTCAATACTTTCAATTCGCAAATATTCTATCACCATTCTTTTACATTGACAGTTGTTGTCAAAATATATCCACTCCTGCTTAACTGATAAATATACTTTAAAATGATGTCTAAGAATGGTTTTCGTCAAGCACGTGAGAAACAAAGAACCCCTCGGGGTTCAATTCCCGAAGGGTTCATGTGAGTGGAGCTGGAGGGAATTGAACCCTCGTCCAAACAGGGACATCCTGTGCTTTCTACACGCTTATTCCAGACTAAGTTTTCGAGCAGCGGCAAGACCTGGACCACCAGCCGGTGCCTTATCCTCTAAAAGCTTCACCCTCGGCGCGAGGCCACCGACGGCTATCCCCAATTTGGCTGCACCACTTGACCAGAGCGCTTTGGGGCGTGGAGCCTCTGAGTGATGTCTCGTCTCAGCACCTGGTGCCGAGATAGGTTGATCTACTATACTTCAATCAAGCAGCGAGAGCGTAACGAGTTTCGCCAGATAATTGTTGAAGACCTTGGATTAAAGAGAGCGATCAGCGACTCTCTGCGTGCTTACACAACATCTCATCCTGCTGTCAAATCCATGTCAGCCCCGATGACTTGCGATTAGCGGCCGCAAAGGTAGGTAAAAAAGTGAAAAGCGGAAAAGGAAAAGCGGAAAAAATTCGTCGAAAAGTGCAAAAAGAGGGTAAAACGAGAAAAAAGTGCGATGAAATGCGTTTTTTTTGCGTTTCTTGACAATAAATCGGGACTTTTTCAGTTCTTATAATAAATAACATGCATACGCAAAGAAGAAATTGAAAATTCAGATACAATGAAAAAGATAGCTATCCTTTTGTTTTTTGCCGTTGTCGCCGTCCGGCCCGCAGCGGCACAGTCGATGACTGACCAGCAGCTGGTCAACTACGTCATGCAAGAGAAAGAGAAGGGAACAGACCAACAGGTCATCGTGTCGAACCTTATGAAACGCGGCGTCACCGTAGAGCAGCTGCGGCGCGTCAAGAAGAAGGTAGAGGCCGAGCAGAAGCAGCTCGGCGCCACTGACCTTACAGGCAAGAACGCGCAGCAGAGCCGCAACCGCCTGCGTAATCAGCGTGAAATCAGTAACGACGAACGCCAGAAGCGCGACAACTACATGATCCGCTCCCAACGCGAGGACATGGACTACCGCTACATGACGCGTCAGCAACGTCAGCAGATGATAGAGGAGGAGAGCGAGTACTTCGACCTCGACTCACTCGAGTACTACAGCCAGCAGATTCCCAAGGATCAGCAGGTCTATGGACGAGACATCTTCAACCAGAAGAACCTCTCGTTCGAACCCAACCAGAACATGGCTACGCCGATGAACTATCGACTTGGTGCTGGCGACGTGGTAATTATCGATGTGTGGGGAGCTTCCCAGGAGACGTTCACAGAGACCGTTTCTCCCGACGGCACCATCACCCTTGCCGGCATCGGCCCCGTCAACCTCGGTGGCCTGTCGGTCAGCGCCGCTACGGCACGCCTGAGGTCACGGTTGGGTGAGTTCTACAGCGACTGTCGCGTCAGCCTCAGCGTTGGCGAGACGCGATCCATCGTCGTGCAGGTCCTGGGCGATGTCGTCATGCCAGGTACCTTCACCCTCAGCAGTCTATCCTCAGCCTTCAACGCCCTGTACGCCGCTGGCGGCATCAGCGAGATCGGTACGCTGCGCGACATCAAGGTGTACCGCGGCGGACGCATCATCTCGCGCATCGATGTCTATGATTACCTCACTAAGGGCGACAGTCGTGGCGACGTTCGCCTGCAGGACAACGACGTCATCATCGTGGGTAACTACGAATGTCTCGTTGAGGTACGTGGTAAGGTCAAGCGCCCCATGTTCTACGAGATGAAGAAGTCCGAGAGCGTCCAGCGTGTGCTGGAACTCGCAGGCGGTTTCTCTGGCGATGCCTACACCAAGAGCGTTCGCCTCGTTCGCAAGGCGGGCGACGAATATTCGATTCACAATATTGAGGAGTTCGAGATGAACGGCTTCACGCTGGCCGACGGCGACTCCATCTTCGTCGATAGCGTCATTCCTCGTTTCCGCAATATGGTGGAGGTGCGTGGCGCCGTGATGCACCCGGGTATGTTCCAAATGGACAAGGTGCAGAGCGTTCGCGAGTTGATTAACGCCGCAGAAGGGCTTCGTGAGGATGCCTTCACGGAGCGTGCTGTCATGCACCGCGAGAAGGACGACCTCACTCTCGAGATGGTCAGTATAGATATAAAAGGTATCGTTGAAGGCAGTACCGCCGACGTGGCATTGAAGAAGAACGACGTCCTCTACATCCCCAGCAAGGTTGATCTGCAGGGCGAGCAGACCCTCCGCATCAACGGCGAAGTCAACTACCCCGGCACCTATCAGTTTGCTGAGAACACCACTGTCAAGGACCTCATCCTGCAAGCCGGCGGTCTGACACGGGCTGCCTCGACCGCTAAGATTGATGTCTTCCGTCGCAACTATGTCCCTGATGCCAAGAAGACCTCTATGGACCTGGCGCAGATTTTTACTTTTAATTTGGCTAACGGCTTCATCATTGAGGACACAGCCTTCGTCCTGCAGCCCTTCGACGAGGTGCAGGTGCGTAAGAGCCCCACCTATGCCGAGCAGCAGAATGTGCGCATTTCCGGTGCCGTCAACTTTGAGGGTGAGTATGCGATGACGAACCGTGAGTTCCACCTCAGCGACCTCATCAAGATTGCCGGCGGCCTCTCGGAAGTGGCTTATGCCAAGGGCTCCCGTCTCATCCGCCAGATGACTCCCGAAGAACGCGAACAGCGCGAAGCTGCACTCCGCACTTCACAGATTGCCCTCTACGAGCAAGCTTTGGAGGGCGACAAGAACTTCGACATGGCACGTGCCGACTCGTTGCTGGACATGAAGATGAACCTCGGCAACAACTACAACGTTGCCATAAACCTCGAGGAAGCCCTGAAAAATCCTGGAGGCACTGAGGATATTACCCTCCGCGCCAATGACCAACTCATCGTGCCTAAACTCTCCAACACCGTTAAGATCTCGGGTGAGGTCATGTATCCCATTTCCGTGAACTATAAGGAAGGTGCAAATCTCAGCTACTACATCAACAGCGCCGGCGGTTACAGTAAGAAGGCCAGTAAGAAGCAGACATACGCCATCTACATGAATGGCTCGGTCGATAAGCTCGGACGACGGGCTGGCAGCAAACACATTGAACCGGGCTGCGAAATCGTCATCCCGACGAAACCGAAGAAGGAAGGTATGTCAATGGCTGAGATCTCCGTGCTCGGTACCTCGGCTGCCAGCTTGACGACGATGGTTGTAGCCCTCGTCAACCTGCTGAATTCAAATGGCTCAAATGGCAAATGACAAACGACTAAAGACAAAGGCAAATGGAAAATCGCAAGAAGCATAACATAGACATTGTCGGGATTGTACGCAACCTGTGGAGCAACAAACGGCTTTTCTTCAAGGTGTGGGTAGGGACGTTCGTCCTCTCGTGCATCTGGATCCTGCCCCAGCCACGCTACTACACCACCGAGGTGTCCATCGCTCCTGAGTCGGGCGAGAACGCTTCCGCAGGCAGTCTGGCGACATTGGCCGCCAATTTCGGATTGAACATCGGACAGGGAGCCACTGATGCCATATACCCGCAGCTCTATCCCGACCTGATGGGGTCAACGGACTTCCTCGTCGGACTGCTCGACATTAAAGTGACCACCCTCGAGGGCGACATCAGCACAGACTATTATACTTATCTTCGTAACTACCAGAAGAAAAACTACCTGACGTATCCTTTTTCATGGCTGCGCAGACAGATCACCAACTTCTTCAAGAAACCAGAGTCAGAAGACGTAGGCAAGGGAGGCAAACGATTCGATCCCTTCCGACTCAGCGAGTCAACCACAAAGGTGCTGAAGGGAATTCAGAATGACGTGGCTTGCACCTACAGCCGAACGACGAATGTCGTGACGATCAGCGTCACCGATCAGGACCCCCTGGTGTGTGCGACGTTGGCCGACAGCATCAAGGAACACCTGCAGGATTACATCACCGACTACCGCACGAAGAAGGCACGCATCGACTATGAGTACTACAAGCAGCTTACGAAGGAGGCGAAGACGCAGTACGAGCAGATCAGCCGTGAGTATGCTCGATATGCTGACACCCACCAGAACGTCTTCTTGCAGACGGTCAAGACCAAGCTCACCGACATGGAATACGAGATGCAGATGAAGCACGAGATCTACACCGCCATGAATACCCGAGAACAAAGCGCCCTTGCTGACTTGCAGGCAAGGACGCCTGTATTCACCACGCTGACCAATGCCACCGTGCCCATCAAACCCGCAGGTCCCAAGCGCATGATCTTTGTGGCGGCGATGCTCTTCCTGGCCACCATCGGCACAATCGTATATCTCTATCGCCGCGAGTTGCGCGAATGGTTCTAAATTAAAGAAGGAGGCGCACCGGCATGACACAGCGACGACAGATTGTAATGCTCTATGGTTCCACGCTGGTTGGCGTGCTCATGGGGGTGTTGGCATCTATCGTCAATACGCGTTTTCTGGATCCTGCCGAGTATGGCGACGTACGCTATGTGCAGAACATCATCAATTTCATCGCCACCTTCCTCATCTTCGGATATTTCCTCTCGGGAGCCCGCCTGATGGCCATTTCCGACGATCGTCAGCATGTGGCACGCATTAAAGGCACGATGGTACTCATCCTTTGTGTCGCCTGCCTGGTGCTGAGCTTGGCGATGCCCGTCTGCTATTTCCTGCATATCGGTAAGCCCGCCGTTGCTATGTTGTTCTTGTTGTCAATGCCGGTATGTTTCTATCCGCTGTTCCTCAATTACATCGACCAGACGGCTCAGGGCGACAACCAAATCGTACACCTGTCGCTGGCACGCCTGCTGCCGTTCCTCGTCTATGTTCCCATCGGCTACCTCGTCTATTCCCACTTCGGCGCCACCTCCCAACGCATGGTACTGCTGCAGTGGGGTATCTACACCTTAATATATATTGCTATCATCATCGCCACCCGTCCCTCGTTCCGCCACCTGCGCCCTGTGTGGCATGAGCTTAACGACGAGAATCGGCGCTACGGTTTACAGCTCTATATCGGTTCGCTGGTCATGGTGTCCACCAACTATTTGGCCGGTATCTCACTCGGCTATTTCAATCAGGACAACAGCGAGGTGGGCTTCTACACGCTGGCACTTACCGTCACGACACCGCTGGCGGCACTGCCTTCCATCATAGGCACGACCTATTTTAAGAAGTTTGCCAAGCTGTCCTGCATACCTCGCAAGGTTATCTGGGCAGCTGTCCTTATGACGATGGTCACCTGTGTCATTTTCGTCTTGCTGATTCATCCCGTCGTGCGCTTCCTCTACACTGATAAGTACGCCGTCGTTGCCACCTATGCCTCTTTCCTCTCCGTGGGTTTCTGCATCCATGGGCTCGGCGACATGTTCAATCGCTACCTGTGCAGCCATGGACAGGGCGTGTCAGTGCGCAATGCCAGCATTGCCAACGGCGTCTTCAAGCTTCTGGGTTACACTGCATTAGTTGCATTGTTTAATACTAATGGTGCCATAGCCACGACGATTATCTGCGACGTGGTCTATTTTGCATGCCTCATCTATTATTACACCCGATTCACCAAACGTGCGGCCTATGAAGAAGTATAAGTTTGTTGTTTTTGGTGATGAATGGGATGTTTATCAAGTGGCACATCGCGATTGGATAGAAGATCCTGAAATATGCTACATCTCTACTTTTCGTCCTTCAGGTTTCTTAGGGCTAATAAATCGCGTTCATCTCAATCCGAGCATTAATAGAATCATTCCTCTTCCATTCAAATCTTGTTGGAATGGGTATTGCCTCAAAAATATTGAAGGCGCATTTTTGTGTTTCCTTGTAACAGAGCATTGGCTGCGTATGGAGAGTGGACTCCGTTTACTGCCATATTTGCGGAGGCATTTCCCGAACTCCCGCATTGTCTGTTTCACTCAAGACATGGTCGCTACCATCTATGATCACTATACTCGTCGTCCTATAGATTTAGAATATTTACAACGCTATGCTGACTTGCTTATTAGCTATGATACAACAGATGCTCAGGAGCATCATATCCTTTACCATCCTACAGTATTCTCTTCAATTGATGTAATGGAGCAAGAGCCACAATCTATTTACGATTTGTATTTTCTTGGGCGTGACAAAGGCAGGCTGGATTGCCTTGTTGATATTTGTAAGGAGGCACAACGACGACAGCTGAAATGCCATTTCCTGATGGTGGAAGTTCCTAAGTCGCAACAAGTGAAGTGCGAGGGCATCACTTATCTGGATGGTACGCTGACCTATGCCGAGAACCTTCGCAACTGCGCTAGAAGCAAGTGTCTCGTCGAGATGTTGCAAAAGGACGCTTCGAGTCCCACATTCCGCAATTGGGAGAGTATCATGCTGAACAAGCGGCTGCTCACTAACAACAGAGCCATCATTGAGTCAGACATCTACGACGAACGTTACATCACCGTCTTTCACGATACCGACGACATCGATTGGCAAGCCGTTGCGGCTGGCAGCGGTTTTGCTGATGACGTGAACCCTTATCAGGAGATGATCAAACCCGTATCACTCATCCGTTTCATCGAAGACCATTTACATATCCAAATTGCACATTCATGAGCATCTTCTACCTCATATTCATCATGCTGACAGCTTATTTCTCATTCCGTTACGACGGGATAGAGGAATACGATTCGCATAAACAGCACAGGTTCTGGCTCATGTGCTTCTATCTGATCTGCCTCACGGGTTTCAGCTATGGTCTCGGAGGCGACAAGTTTGTCTATATGCGTGAGTTCGAGGAGTACCCTGACACCTTTACGGATGTGGGCGACTACGTGTGGTTGCAACTGATGCTGAAGGGGCAGATGCCGTTGTGGACGCTGCTCAATCTCATCTCCAGGTCTGTGTTCCATTCCTTCTATGCCTTGCAGCTTATCCAGAGCGCTGCCATCAACAGTGCCGTCTGCTACGTTGCCAGCAAATACACCCATCGCTATTTTCTCTTCCTGCTCCTCTATGTCTTCACGCTTCAGTATTTCATCTTCAACACCGAGATTATGCGCGAAGGTATAGCACTGTCGTTCGTGCTTATCGGCATGGAAGGTTGGATGTCAGGCAAGAAATGGCTTTATTTTGTGATGCTGCCCATTGGTCTGATGTTTCACGTCTCGGCTCTCACTGCACTCATCTTCCCCATAGCACAATACCTCAAGGCCTCATGGAAGCTTCTTGTTATTGGTATTTTGTCTTCATTCGCTGTTTGGGTTCTGAGTGACTTGCTGTTGGGATCCGTCATGATGGCTGTGTTGGGCGGAATGGGAGCTATGGTGCAGAAGGTACTGTTCTACTCGTTGCAGGCCAGCAGCATCTTCGGTTTCTTGCGCTCGGCCATCACCTTCCTGATACTTCCCTTCATTATCATGTACAGTGTGATGCTCAACGAAAAGGATGAGGATAAGCGGCGACGCATGGAGCACATGATAGGCTATATGGTGTTATTGGGCATTCTGGCCTGCTCCTTTGCGGGTTTTATTCGCCTCTACAATTATATTCGTATATACTATCTTGTTCTGATGGCTACGTTTGTATATGAACTATTCTGGGAAAAGAAACATTTGATTATCAGATGCACTACATTGTTGGTAACATCGTTCCTTTTCCTGTTGCAGTATTTTATTCACTACGAGACTACCAACACCTATTATTATAATTTTTTCTATCCTTACACTTGCATCCTCGACGAGGACAGCAGTGTCTTCTTCCGTGAGGTAGCTCATGAGGAAGCAGTGGATGCACAGGAGAGTGATAACAATGTTCGTGAAATTAATTAGTTTTGATGAAAAATATACTATTCATAAGCCATCATCTAAATCGTGCTGGAACAGAGGCATTTATGATGAATGTCTTTCGAGGCATTGATCACCAACGCTTTCATGTGGACTTCCTGGTTTATAATCAAAAGGAAACGGAGTATAGCCGGGAGGTGGAGAGTGCGGGTTGCAAAGTATGGCGCGTACCCAGCAGAAGAGAATCGCCGTGGGGATGGTATCGTTCCTTGAACAGATTCTTTCGTGAACATGCAGGAGAATATGTTGCTATCCATTACTGCGGCAATGGTCTCACGGCCATAGCTCCCATCGTTTTTGCCTATATATACGGCGTACCTATTCGCATTGCTCATTCCCATAGTTCATCGTCAAGCGGTCTGCACAACCATCTGCTTCACTTCCTGCAGCGTGGGGTTGTCCGTCGATTGACGACCCATCATTTCGCCTGCTCCTCGTCGGCTGCCAAATGGTTCTTCGGCAATGCACCTGTTGTAGTAATCAAGAATGGTATTGACACATCCCGTTTTGCCTACAACCCACAAGTGCGCGAAAAGGTTAGAGCAGAAGCCGGCATCCTCCCAACCACCACGGTGATTGGACATGTGGGACGATTCAGCGAAGAAAAGAACCACGTCTTTTTGCTGAAAGTATTTGCGGAATATCTGCGCATACAGCCAGATGCGTTGTTAATGCTTGTTGGAGTCGGTCCTTTGATGGATGTCGTCAGGCAACAGGCTGGAGCATTGCAAATCATGGACAAGGTGGCTTTTCTTGGTGAGCGACACGATGTGAACGAGCTGGTGCAGGCGTTTGACATTTTCATTTTGCCGTCTACCTTTGAAGGTCTGCCCTTTGTACTCATAGAGGCACAATGTGCAGGTCTCCCCTGTTTGGTATCAGATGCTGTAAGCAGCGACAACTGTCTCACTGATCATTTTGAAATCCTCTCGTTGAAGCAATCACCTGTTAAATGGGCACACAAAATAACTTCTATGCTCGGCTCATTCCAGAGAAAGGATGGGCGCAAGACAATAGAAGAACAAGGCTACTCTGCGGCCTCTACAATAAAGTATTTAGAAAACATTTATGACGCAAAAATATGAAAATAGCCATCAATTGTATGTTCTGCCAGCCACGCGGCGGAGGTATTAAGGAATACATAGTCAATCTGACTAATCATCTAGCTAAGGCTGACACGAACAATACCTATATATTATATGTTTTAGAGGATCAGTTGGACTTTGCCAAGAGCTTGCTGCCGCAGCGCTTTCGGATAAAGACTTTGCCTTACAATAGCGATTTCCTCTCTGTAGTGCGCCGTAGTCTCTTCTCGCAGCGCTTCTGGACACATGAGGAGGAGACGGAGCAGTTTGACATCTTCCATTCGCCCTTTTTCCATGCTCCGAGGATGAAACGGGCGAAGTTAGTGGTCACGGTCCACGATCTGCGCCTCTATCGTTATCCGCAGACTTACAATCCCTTGCGTTATCTATTCCTGAAGCATGCCGTGAAGGATACGATTCGGCGAGCCGACAGAATCATCTCCATTTCGGATTTCACCAAGCAGGAAATGATACAGCTTTGCGGTGCCGATCCTGATAAGATAACGGTTATCCACGAAGCTGTTAATCGGCAGGCCTTCTCGGCTGATGGCTTGAAAGGGTATGAGCTGCCGAAGGAGTATGCAGAACTGGCCTCCAGCCGTTTCCTCTTCTCGCTCGGACATATCGAACCCCGCAAGAATTACCCACGGCTCATTGAGGCTTTCAAGAAGCTGAAAGAACGGAAAGGGAATGCCGACCTAAAGCTTATCATTGCAGGCAAGAAATATGTTGACTACAAAGACACCGTGAAACTGATGGAGGAGACTCCCGACGTCATCTATCTCGACTTCATCCCCCGTGAGTTGCTCCTTTGGCTCTACAAGAACGCTCAGCTCTTCGTGTTCCCTTCCACCTACGAGGGTTTCGGCTTCCCACCATTAGAGGCCGCCAGCCTTGGCACTATATCGGCAGTGAGCAATGTGTCATCGATTCCAGAGGTATGTGGCGACTGCGCCTTTTACTTCTCTCCAACCGACACAGACGAAATGGTCTCGGTTATGGATTGCGCTCTGAACAATGCTGCCCATCGAATGGAGAAGCAGCGTCTGCTTGAGCCACAGCTGAACAGCTTCTCCTGGGAGAAGAATGCCATAGAAACCTTAAGTGTTTATCATCAGACAGCTATCGGGTAGAATACTCAACCATTATAGCATGAAAAGATTATTGTTATTATTGCTGATATTTACATCCTTACAGGGATTTTCTGCCGAACAACTGGATCATCGTATAAGAATTGATGAATTTATTGTTAATGGTTCAAGTCAGTGTGATTCCATATTAGACAATGTTCACCGCATCTATACAATTGGCAACAACTCCTTACAGGGCATTGTTTATCTTGAGGGGAAAAAGATAAATTTAAAATTGGTCAATAATAATAGAAGAAACGTCAGATATTATTTAATAGGAAACGGATTTGTACATCCTTTCAATGAGCCTGTAGGCAAGGAGAAGGTTGATTCTATCTACACTTATGATGGGACACTTGCACCTGGAGATTCTGCTTTTTACACGGTCGGTCATCGGAGTATGATTCCTGTAATTGGACATGGAGGCATACCAGCTGAGATGAATGATACTGTTGCCGTAGCTAAGGCATACTTGGATATGCTATATGCTGGTTTTGATGTCAGTACATGTCTTTCAACCAACATAAACAATTATAATAATAAACTACGAATTGCCGAAACAAAGGGATTGCAACTGATTATCGGAGAAATGGGTCAAAGTAATAATTGGTATCGGAGTCTGGTTAATGAAGCAGGTGCTTATAAGTCGGCTGTGTATGGTTATTATGTTGGAGATGAGCCTTTCTTAGTACATGATTCGAGCTCTCATGCCACAATAGACGATTTAGTCCCAAGAATAGATGCCATACATAGTGTTGACTCATTGGCTTTGATTCGCATCTGCCTTAATCCGATATATTGTCCTGCTATGCGTGATTTTGACAACCAGGGCCGACTGCTTAGTTATAACAGCAAAAGATACGATGATTATATTGATGCTTGTATTCGTAGATTGAGATTAAAGAATATTGCTTTCGACAACTATTCTGTCAGTTCTGCCACAGATCCTATTACTGGAGCGCCTAAAAGAGTTCTCAAACGTCAATGGTTTGATAATTTAGAGATCATCCGTAGCCATAGTATAAAACATAATATTCCATTTTGTGGATATGTGCTCTCAGCAAAGCATTTAACGTACTTACTTCCTACAATAGGTACAATGAGATTACAGATGTATGCTAATCTTGCTTACGGAGCAAAGTCTATCGCATATTATACTTATTGGCATAGGTGGCTTAGGAATGAAGGATCATATTATGCACCTATTGATTCATTAGGAAATAGACATAAAGATTTGTATTATACGCTGAATCGCGTCAATGAAGAAATGGCTCGTGTGAGCCCTCTGTTTGCAGAAGGAACCGTGAAAGAGGTCTATCATATAAATGAAGCCAGTTCAAATACCCTTGTGAAGTTCTTAACTTCAGAGCACTTGCCCGAAAACATTGATTCCTTATTGTTTGAAGGGAACAAAGGTGCTATAGCCTCTATCATTACGAAAGGAGATTCTACTTTCATGGTGATTGTCAACAAGGATTTCGAGGATTCTGCCCGTTTACGCATCAAGGGGAACAGATACCTTTATCATGTCTCGAAGCTTAATCTTAATAATGAAGTCATAACAACTGGGGATTACGTCATCGATCCAGGGGATATTATCATATTCAACCTGTCATAAAGACGAAGTCAGCTACCGATTGTCGAAATTGTAATTATACACTGCAAATGAAAAAATTATTCATGGTTGTCAACGAGGATCGTTTCTTCCTGTCGCATCGCAAGGATATCGCCATCGAAGCGCAGCGACAGGGTTGGAATGTCACCATCGTGTGTAAGGACACGGGACAACGACAAGATGTAGAAGCACTTGGACTTAAAATGTTGGAGTTACCCATCAACCCGACAGGCAAGAACATATCCCAAGAATTGAAAACATTCTTCTTCCTTTGCCGGCTTTATGCCAGCAATAAGGATGCTATCGTTCATCATGTCGGACTGAAGACAATCCTTTGGGGAAGTTTAGCCGCTAAGATCATTGGTGTGAAGGGCATGGTGAATGCCGTGAGTGGTTTAGGTGTGCTCTTCTCTGGCGAGAAATCTTCTTTTGTGACCAAAGGCGTGATGGCGCTGCTACGTTTCTCGCATCAGCGACCTGCCACCAAGGTTATCTTCCAGAATCATGAGGATGAGAGCCTCTTCCAGGGAATGAAGGTCATCAAACCTGCAGACAGCGTATTCATCAAAGGTTCGGGTGTGGATTTAGACGAATATCCCTTCTGCCCTCAGCCTTCGGATGAAGTCATCAAGATTATCTTCACAGCAAGAATGGTCAAGGAGAAAGGAATCGTCGTGCTCCTTGATGCCGCAGAGCAGCTGAGACCGCGTTACGAAAGACGCGTAGAGTTCTGGCTTTGCGGTGGCTTATCGGGTAATCCCAAGGCGATGACGGAAGCGGAGTTGACAGAACGATGCGACGGCAAATACATCCAATGGTTAGGATTCCGAAGCGATGTCAGGGAGCTGCTCATGCAATCGCATATCGTAGCTTTCCCCAGCTACTATCGTGAGGGCGTTCCCAAGTCTCTCATTGAGGCTTGCGCCATAGGTCGTCCCATCGTCACGACAAACTCTGTGGGATGCAAGGACACCGTAGAGGACGGAAAAAATGGTTTCTTAATACCCATCAAGGACAGCGACAGCCTGGCTGCCAAGCTCGCCATACTCATCGAAGACCGTCAGCTCAGAGAGCAGATGGGCAAATGCTCACGGGAGAAAGCTGAAAAGGAGTTCTCGCTGAAGATGGTGGTTGAGAAGCATTTAAACGTTTATGAGCAGCTTGATTGAGAAAAAACAGGGATAAGATATAATAAATCGGTTGCTGGTACGTTATATATATAGTTACGTAACAGAAAACCGATCGACATGTCATCGTACTGGCCATACATTTTGTTGGCATTCGTGATTGGATCTATCGCCACAGCTGTGACGATACCTCTGATTATTGCTTTTTGTCGTAAGTTCGGCTATTTTGATCAACCCAATCAGCGCAAGGTACATAAGGCTGCTATTCCGCGATTGGGCGGTATGGCTTTTCTACCTTCGTTAGCCCTGAGCTTTGCGGTGACGATGCTGGTTTATTTTTCCCAGACGATGACTTATCCCGACTTCCACTACACTTCTGCGCTGATGGTGATAGGTGCGGCGATTGTCTTCGTGGTGGGTGGCATGGATGATTTGCTGGATTTGCCGGCCAACCTGAAATTTGTTATTCTGGCTATTGGTTCCTTGGCGCTGCCCATCTGCAATCTGACGCTCGACAACATGCATGGCTTCTTTGGTCTTTATGCTTTGCCGCTGTGGATAGCCTATCCGCTGACGGTGCTGGTGATCATGACCATCGTTAATGCGATTAACCTCATCGATGGCATAGACGGCCTGGCATCGGGTATTTCTGTCATTTGTCTGGCTGTCTTTGTCTATTTATATGCCGATATGCGTAACATCGTCTTTGTGGTGATGTCCGCAGCGTTATTGGGCTCTGTGCTTGCTTTCATGGGCTTCAACCTCTTCGGCAAGGTCGGAAAGATGAAGATCTTCATGGGTGATGCCGGCAGTCTGATTCTCGGTTATGTATTGGCTTACCTGGCTATCAAGTATATGATGGTGACAGAACAGGATATCTACACGGACATCAATCCCATTCTGATACCATATTCATTGTTCATCGTGCCTGTCTTTGATCTGGTACGTGTGGCTTTTACTCGTCTGGCAGCAGGCGAACCCATGTTCCATGCCGATCAGCGTCATATCCATCATATCATGATGCGTTGCGGCCTGACGATGCATCAGGCTTTAGCTGCCATCTTAGGGCTCGTCGTGTTTTTCATCTTTGGTAACCTGTTGTTGGATGATATGCACGTGCCCATCACCATTATCTTTTTCATTGACATTGCTCTCTACCTGATGTTCTTCGTGGTTGCATTCGTGGTGATCGACCGCAAGGAATCGTTCCGCGAGTTGATGGATAGCGAAGTGATACCGTTCTGATTTACACCATATATGAAGATTTTTATGTGTTTTTGTCCACGCTTTATTCATAATGAAGAATGATATTCAACTCGTTTAATTTTATTGTCCTGTTCCCACTCATATTCCTGCTCTACTATGCCATCCCAGCAAAGTACGCGAAAGTTCGGAACCTGTTTTTACTCATCGTCAGCTATCTGCTCTATCTACAATGGAAACCTGTCTATGCACTGATCTTATTGGGCATCACTGTTGTGACCTATTACGCAGCGATAGCCGTAGAAAGGGCGAAACGCCCCAAGGGAATTCTGATAGTAGGGGTAATGCTTGCATTGCTGCCGTTGGTATTCTTCAAATATTTCAATTTTATCAATGACAGCATCAGCCATGCGCTGTCATTGGTCGGGCTGAACTTTCATCTGGCCGGATTGAACTGGGCTGTACCCATCGGTATCTCATTTTTCACTTTTCAGGCGCTGGGCTATTTGTGGGATGTCTATTACAAACGGGATAAGGCAGAACATGATTTCCTCATCTATGCACTGTTCGTCTCTTTCTTTCCGAGCATCCTTTCGGGTCCTATCAACAAGGCATCGCTCGTCATCCCTCAGTTGAGACATTTGCGCCCTTACTTCGATTATAGCAAAGCCGTCGAAGGATTGAAGATGCTGCTATGGGGTATGTTTATGAAGGTGGTGGTGGCCGACCGTGTGGCCTTATATGTAGATACGGTTCTTCCAAGTTACGAGAACTACACTGGTCTGTCGTGCTTCGTGGCGAGCCTGCTCTATTCCGTACAGATTTACGCCGATTTCGCGGGTTATTCGCTGATGGCCATCGGCGTCGGTAAGGTTCTTGGTTTTGAGCTGACAGAGAACTTCCGCCGCCCATACTTTGCCGTCAGCGTCTCCGAATTCTGGCATCGCTGGCACATCTCGCTATCCACCTGGCTCAAGGACTACGTCTATATCCCGTTGGGTGGCAGCCGATGCTCTAAAATGCGCAGCTATTGGAACATCTTCGTGACGTTTCTCGTCAGCGGTATCTGGCATGGAGCCAGCTGGACTTTCATCGTTTGGGGATGCATGCACGGCATTTGTCAGATCATTGAGAAGATGCTGGGTCAGCAGAAGTGCAACTACGGCTGGTTGGGGAAGAGTGTCAAAATCATCGTCACTTTCCTGCTCGTCAATTTTGCATGGATATTCTTCCGAATGCCAACGCTGGCTGATGCTTGTGGCGTGATTGCCAGAATCTTCGACCCGACATTGCCTTTGACGGTGTATATGAACAGTTTCACGACCACTGCTTTTATCGCTTTTGGCTTGACAATGCTCATTGTAAAAGACCTCTCAGACGAATTCTTTCCAGAGAAGCTGCACCTGTTTGACCACAAGAACATCTATATCCGCTGGTGTTCCTATTTGTTTATAATTGTTTCAATCATGTTGGTAGGTGTCTTCAGTGCCGACCAGTTTATTTATGCAAATTTCTAAACGATGAAAAAATTCCTTCTTCGCATTGCTATATTCTTCGCCATCTTGGTGGTCATTGACCGCGTAGCAGGTTATGCTTTCTCGTATATGTCTAAGCATTCTAAAGGCGGATATGTGGGACACCATAATTATATCACTGATGGCGTACATGAGGACGTACTGATCTTTGGCTCATCACGTGCTATCCATCACTATAATCCACAGATTATCGCAGATTCGCTTGGCCTTTCATGTTATAATTGCGGTCAAGACGGCAATGGAATCCTGCTTTTTTATGGTTGGTGGCAGATCATGAAAGAACACCACAAGCCCAAAGTTATCATTTATGATATCACTTCGGCATTCGACCTTCACGTAGGTGAGGATAATCATAAATATCTCGGATGGTTGAAAGAGTCCTATGAACGAGCTAATGTTCGTGAGATTTTCGCGGCTGTAGATAAAACCGAGAAAGTGAAGATGCTGAGTCAGATGTATCGGTACAATTCTAAATTCCATGAGATAGCTGCTGACTTCATACACCCATTACATTTAGTAAAGGAGAACGGATTCCTGCCATTGCAAGGTGAGGTTGACACGATGAGAATAAGAAAGGACAATAACACTCCTGTTGAGAAGATCCAAGATGACTCATTGAAGATTGCGTATATGAATAAGTTTATTGATGATACGGAGGGCGTACTTCTCATCTTTGCCGCCTCTCCTAAGTGGTATGGAAGTGTTCCAGGGGAATTTTCGGCCATCAGAAGTATATGTGAAGAGCGTAACATACCCTTCATTGATTTTTCAAGCGACCCGAAATATGTTCATAACAACGATTATTTCAAGGATGGCACCCATCTGAATGCCCGAGGTGCTGATGAATTTACGCGTGACCTCATCCGGGAATTGAAGAGTCGCGACATTACATATTAGCTCATCTACAAAACGAGCGGGAAACCGTGCCGACATCCTAGGCCTTGGTTTCCCGCTCATGGTTTTGTCTTTATCTTCTGCTGCGAGGCAGCATCCTATCATGGATGTACTTGCCCTAAGGCTTACTTGGCGTAGCTTACAGCTCTTGTCTCGCGGATGACGGTGATCTTCACTTGACCCGGATAGGTCATCTCGTTTTGGATCTTCGTGGCGATGTCGGTCGAGAGCGTTTCGATCTGCTTATCGTCGATCTTGTCGGCTCCGACGATGACGCGCAGTTCGCGGCCTGCCTGGATAGCGTAGGTCTTGGTGACACCGGTGTAGCTCATGGCGATGTCCTCCAGATCCTTCAGACGCTTGATGTATGCTTCGGCTATCTCGCGGCGAGCACCGGGACGAGCACCGCTGATGGCATCGCAAACCTGAACGATGGGAGCGATGAGTGAGGTCATCTCCATTTCTTCGTGGTGAGCGCCGATGGCATTGCAGATGTCGGGCTTCTCCTTATATTTCTCGGCGAGCTTGGCACCATAGAGTGCGTGTGGCATTTCGGGCTCCTCATCGGGCACTTTACCGATGTCGTGGAGCAGTCCGGCGCGCTTGGCCTTCTTGGCATTGAGACCCAGTTCGGAAGCCATGACGGCACAGAGGTTGGCTGTCTCACGAGCATGTTGCAGCAGGTTCTGTCCGTAGCTCGAACGGTATTTCATCTTACCGACGATGCGAATGAGTTCAGGATGCAGACCGTGTACGCCGAGGTCGATAGCGGTGCGCTTGCCCACTTCCATGATCTCTTCGTCAACCTGCTTCTTCACCTTTGCTACCACTTCTTCGATGCGGGCCGGATGGATACGACCGTCAGCAACAAGCTGGTGCAAGGCCAGTCGGGCTATCTCGCGGCGGACGGGATCGAAGCCGCTGATGACGATGGCTTCGGGCGTGTCGTCCACGACGATCTCAGTGCCCGTTGCTGCTTCGAGGGCACGGATATTACGACCTTCGCGACCGATGACACGTCCCTTGACATCGTCGTTGTCGATGTGGAACACGGTGACGCTATTCTCTACAGCGGTTTCTGTGGCCACACGCTGGATGGTCTGAATGACGATGCGCTTGGCTTCCTTGTTGGCTGTCATCTTGGCGTCGTCCATGATCTCGTTGATGTAGCTTGCGGCGGCAGTCTTGGCTTCGTCCTTGAGGGTCTCCACCAGACGTTCCTTAGCTTCCTCGGCGGTGAGTCCGCTGATCTTCTCCAGCTGAGTACGTTCCTGTGCGATGAGGCTTTCGAGACGCTGTCCGAGCTCTTCCTCTTTCTTTTGTAGGATGGCCTGCTGCTGTTCGATGCGTTTGCGTTCGTTCTCCTGTTCCGTCTTGCGGCGTGTGAGTTCGTCCTGCCGCTGGTTGAGGCTGATTTCGCGCTGTTTCAGGCGGTTCTCGCTCTGCTGGATCTGTTGGTTGCGCTGCTGCACTTCCTTCTCGAGTTCTGCTTTCTTGTTGAGGAACTTCTCCTTCACTTCGAGCAGTTTCTTCTGTTTGATGACTTCAGCGTCCTTCTTAGCTTCTTCATGCAGCTTCTTCATCTTGTTGGGCCTGGTGTGGCGATACCAGACGATCTGGTAGATGAGCACGGCCGCTGCAATGACAGCTGAGGCAATGGTGATTATCAATCCTAATGTTGACATTTGTTTGTTTGTGGGTTTAAATATAAAACAATGCGACGCTCCAACCTTCTCCTCGGCTTCGCAGAGCGGAGCACGCCGGAGTGGGGTGGTGCGTCGGTAGTGATTTCAGATGGGTGTGTGTCTCTGTTGGGGACAGACCGTTACGACTTACTTCAGGGCGCTGTTGATCTCGTTGACGAGACCGTTGAGGGTGGCCATGATGGGTCGTATGTTTCCGTTGGCGGATTCCTTCTGCAGGCGAACGGCGATGTCGAGCACCGTCATGAGCAGATAGGTCGTCACGTTCTGACCCGGGAAATGGTTGGCATAGTAGCTGTAACGTTGGTTGATCAGCTTCTCTGCATCGCGGTAGAAGAGCTCTTCATCACGCTTTATGGTGATGGAAAAGCTCTGTCCGCCCAGTTTGAGGGTTATCTGAAAGGTATCGCTGATTTCCATTTATTGTCTTCTCCTATTGTTGTATGCCCATAGTCTTGAGCAATGCGATACACTTATCTACGTCGCGCACCAGATGGTTGATACGCTGTCTGGCCATGGCGATGTCTCCGTCGCCGACCTCCAGCATCTTGGCCATCTTGAGGTTTTTGTATTCGGCTTCAAGGTCCTTACACTTTTGCTTGAACGTCTGAAGTTCATTGTCCTTGGAAACGAGCTCATTAAGCAACTCCTCATTCTCTTCCTTCTGCTGTTGGAACTTGAGGATGAGTTGCCGTGTGCGGGTCTCCAGGAGACGTATGGTTTTCTCTTCTTCGGCGGTCATAGTGTTCCTTTTCTGCCTAAAATATAGTTTTTACGGCACAAAGATAGCGAACCTTTTCGGTTTATGCAAGTTTTTTAGCGCTATTTTACTTTTTCGTGGCTTCATCGATGTCTGCGCGCTTCTCTTTTTTGGCGAGCATGACGGTTGTATGGACGTATTCAGTCATCCATTTTTCGGAGAAACCGAGCATCTGCTGATACTTTCGCACACCGGCTACGGTGCGGCGCACGTTCTCGTCTTTCCAATCGTTCTTGGTCATGATATCATGTACCGTTTTCTCGGTCATGGTGAGCAAGGCGCCCCTCATGAACGACGGCAGACGGAACTTCCACTGCATGAGGTTGCCCATGAGCATCATCAGATCCTGCGAGAAACCTTGGAATTGCAACAGGTAGGGTTGCACGTCCTGGATCTTCTTGCAACGTTTCTTCAGGCTGGCGTCAATCTCAGGGGTGAAGGTGTCGCTGATGCCGTAGATCTCAGTGAGCATGGTGTTGCAGCGCTTCTTCTCGGCAAGGCCCAGCTTATTGTTCAGCGTCGGCACTTTCAGCGTCTGCTTGAACACACGGAGGTCGGGCAGGGCTGCCAGGTTGGTGATGCCTACTTGTGAAGCCAGGGATGCCTGGAGATAAACACGGATGAGCGTCATGAAATCTTCCATGCCGCCCACTTTGGTCGTCTCGGTCTCTTTACGACCGAATAATTTGCTAAGGAATGACATATTATTTGTTGTTTATTTGCATTTTGCCGTGCAAAGATACGCTATTTTAAGGTCGTTGCCAAAGAAATGCGCTCCTTTTTGATGTTTTCCTGATGAAAAGTTCATATTTTCTCAAAAACTATTGTTACCTTTGCACCGCAATTCATGCGCGCACGACGCGTTCCTTTTATATATACATTGCGTTAACATCAAAATAAATTTATAATATGGCAGATTACGTCGACGAAGAAAGAAAGGACATGGAAGAATCCTCCGGGATTGACTTCCGCATGGTTTGGTCCATCATTGTGTTGAACTGGTACTGGTTCATCATCTCTGCAGTGGTATGTTTGGGATTGGCTTACGCCTATCTCCGTTATCAGCATCCGGTTTATCAGTCTTCAGCCAAGATCCTGATCAAGGATGACAACAACAACCGAAAGAACTCGGGACAAGGCATGAGCATTGATCAGCTGGGTATCATCACCAACACCAACGGTTTCGAGAACGAGTTGGAGATTATCAGCTCGACGGCTGTAGCCACTCGTGCCGTGAAGGCGTTGAAGCTCTATGTCACCTACACCATCGAAGGGCGTGTCACCGAAGCTGAGCTTTACAAGAACAGCCCGGTGCTCGTTGACCTGGAAGAGAGTCGTCTGGAAATGTTGAAGACGGCCATTCCCGTTGAGATGGTTAAGACGGGAAAGGACAAGATCCGCGTTTCCATCAGCCTTCCCTCGAAGGGCGACGAACCCGATGTCGTTTCGCGTGAGCTGACGACTTTCCCCTGCGTGGTGAACACGAAGGTGGGTAAGATCATGTTCTCGCGCAATCCCGGCTTCAACTTCCCCGACCGCAAGATTACGGCAGTCATCTATCCGCCCGTCAGCATGGGTCGTGCCTATGCTCGCCGCCTCCGCGCTGAACCGACGTCGAAGATGACCAGTGTGGCTGTGCTCTCGATCCTCGATACTTCCGTGGAACGTGCTCAGGATTACCTCGGACAACTCGTTACCTCTTATAATGAGGATGCCAACGAGGACAAGAACGAGGTGGCACAGAAGACCGAGGAGTTCATCAAGGAACGTATCGAGGTCATTCAGGGCGAACTTGGAGAAACCGAAGGTCGCATCGAGGGCTTCAAGCGCAGCAACGAACTCACGAACCTTCCCTCCGACGCTACGGCAGCGCTGTCGCAGTCCACGGAGTTCCAGAAGAAGCAGGTGGACATCCAAACGCAGATGAGCCTCGTCAAGTCGTTGCTCGACTACGTGCAGAACCCCACCAACTGCCTCACGCTCATCCCGGCTAACATCGGCATCAGCAATGCCAGCGCCAACGAGATGATCAAGGACTACAACACGAAGGTGCTCAATCGCAACCGTCTCATCCGTGGTTCGTCGGAGAACTCTCCCGCCGTCATGCAGGTGACGGATGAAGTGCAGGCTTTGTGGGAGGCTGTCGGACAGCAGCTCCGCGCCATCTATCGCGATTTGCAGATTCAGAAGAACTCCATCGACAACCAGTACGCCCTCTTTGCCGGCAAGGTCAGCAACACGCCGACGCAGGAACGTGCTATGAACGATATGGGACGTCAGCAGCAGATTAAGGCCAGCCTCTATCTGATGTTGTTGGAACGTCGCGAGGAGAACTACATCTCACTGGTCTCCACGGCTAACAAGGCTCGTATCATCGACCAGCCTCAGTTCGACGGCAAGGTCAGCCCGAAGAGCAAGCTGATTCTCTTGGCAGCTCTTCTCATAGGACTGTTCCTGCCTTTGGTGCTGTTCTATCTGCGTGAGATGTTGCGCTTCCGCATCGAAGGCCGCGACGATCTGGAGAAGGCCACCAAGGTGCCCATCGTTGCCGACATCCCCTTGACGGACAAGTTAGCCGACGGCGAACGTGCCATCGTGGTGAAGGAGAACAAGAACAATATGATGGAAGAGGCTTTCCGCGGACTGCGTACCAACCTGCGCTTCCTGCTCGGCAAGGGCGAGAAGGTCATTTGTGCTACGTCCACCGTGCCTGGTGAAGGCAAGACGTTCGTGGCCACGAACCTCGCCATGTCCTTGGCATTGCTGGGCAAGAAAGTCATCATCATCGGTCTGGATATCCGTAAGCCGCGTCTGGTGAAGCTCTTCGGCCTGCCTTCGAGCAAGCATGGTATCACCAGCTACCTGGCTGGCGACACGGCTGATTTCGACCTATTGGAGGAGCAGATCGTCAAGGGTGTGCATAATCCCAATCTCGATGTGCTGCCCGCCGGTATCATCCCGCCGAACCCCGGTGAACTGATTACTCGCGACCTCCTTGACAAGGCTGTTGACTACCTGAAGACGAAGTACGACTACATCGTCCTCGACACGCCTCCTGTAGGTCTGGTCAGCGATACCTTCGAGTTAGGTCGTCTTGTTGACGTCACCTTCTTCGTCGTTCGTTCTGAGGTTACGACCAAGGCTGATGTCGATGTCATCAACCGCACTGTTCGCGATGGCAAGATGCCTAAGGTGAACCTCGTGTTCAACGGTGTCAACCTGAAGAAGAAGAAGTATGGCTTCTACTATGGCTACGGCAAGTACGGCGGCTATAGCAAGTATGGCACCTACTACGGACGCTATGGTCACTACGGTTCCTATGGTCACTACGGTGATGCTTCCAGCAAGAAGGAACATGTAGAGAAGTAACAAAAAAGCCCCGCCATCCGGCGGGGCTTTTTTGTCTCTAGAATCTCTAGAAAATCTAGATGATCTAGAAAATCTAGAAATTAGGGATTCTTTTTTGTTGCCGTCAGATTGACGATTGAGATGGCGAGGGCTGTGACGGAGGCAAGGGCGCTGATGACGCTGCCGCCGACACCGAGGAAGGTAGAGAATGCGGAGCTCTTCACGTTCTGGCTCTTGTTAGGCTGCACGTAGATGAGGTCATTCTGCTGGACGTAGAAAGCGGGATTGTCGAAGATGTCGGTTGAGGTGAGGTCGAGGTGATACTTCGAGCGCTTGCCGTTCTCTTCGCGATAGAGTGTCACTTCCTTGCGCAGGGCCTGATCGCTGACGTCACCGCACTGCGAGAGAACGTCGAGAACCGTGTTGCGTTCCGAGGTCAGGCTGACCACATGCGGGCTCTTGACGGCACCGAGTACGGCAACACGAGCATTCAGCAGGCGTACGGTCACTTCCGGCTCACGGATGATGTTCTTTTCCTTGATCTTGTTCTCGACGGCTTTGGCGGCCTCGGCACAGGTCATGTTGCGTACATAGACGGTGCCCAGCATCGGGAGGAGCAGGTTGCCGTTGTTGTCAACGGTGTAGCCATAGACGTTGCCCATGGAACCGGACTGGCCGTAGTTCAGGTTGGCCGAGCCTGTGCGGCTGCCTAAACCCATGGTGACATCGAGGTTAAACACTTCCAGGAGTTCGGGGTTGTCGCAGGTCACCTTGATGAGCACCTGGTCGGCGGGTTTCAGACGCATCTCGTACTTCTGCAGGATGTCCTGAGCTTCCTCGAACATGATGTCGGAGTTCTGGAAGTAAACGATTTTTTTGCTGCTCACGCAGGAGCAGAGACAGACGATGGCAGCTGCCACGAATGTCAGGTTGAGGATTTTCTTCATAGAAATAATATTGAGGTTGATAATTGATTTTGATAGATACTATAGATGCTATAGATGCTATGGGGGGGAGTTATAGGTCTTTGATCAATTTAATTAAGTATTGGCCGTACTGGTTCTTGATCATGGGCTGTGCGAGCTGTCGCATCTTCTCGTCGTCGATCCATCCTTGTTCGTAGGCGATGCCTTCGAGGCAGGCGATCTTCAATCCCTGTCGTTTCTCGATGACTTCGATGAAGGTCGATGCTTCCGAGAGGCTGTCGTGGGTGCCGGTGTCGAGCCATGCGAAACCACGTCCCAACGTTTGCACTTTCAGCTCGCCGTCCTCGAGGAAGCGCTGGTTCACGGTGGTGATTTCCAACTCACCGCGTGCCGACGGCTTGATAGTGGCAGCTACATCAACGACTTTGTTGGGGTAGAAGTACAGGCCGACGACGGCATAGTTGGATTTGGGTTGGGCCGGCTTCTCCTCGATGCTGAGGCAGTTGCCATTGGCGTCGAACTCAGCCACGCCGTAACGCTCCGGGTCGCTGACCCAATAGCCGAACACCGTCGCTTTGTTCTCCTCCTCTGCGGTGCGAACGGCTTCGTGGAGCATGGGCTCGAAACCGTTGCCGTGGAAGATGTTGTCGCCTAAGACCAGACAGGCGGCATCGTCGCCGATGAACTCACGTCCGATGATGAAGGCCTGTGCCAGACCGTCGGGCGAGGGCTGCTCGGCGTAGGTGAAGTGTACACCATAGTCCGAGCCGTCGCCCAACAGGCGGCGGAAAGCGGGGAGGTCCTGCGGCGTGGAGATGATGAGGATATCGCGGATGCCGGCAAGCATCAGTACGGAGATGGGGTAGTAGATCATGGGCTTGTCGAAGATGGGCAAGAGCTGTTTCGACACGCCCTTGGTGATGGGGTAGAGGCGGGTTCCTGAGCCGCCAGCTAAAACAATTCCTTTCATGAGGGAGGTGTTTTTTGTCAATTCTTGGCGCAAAGATAAGGTGTTTTTCTTGAATGACAAAGGAAAAGGCCAAGAAAAGGGAAAGAAAAAGCCCTGCGCTCATTGCACAGGGCTTTTTCGAGGGTTTTATGTAGGTCGCGACTCAGTCGCAACAAACAATTTTGGATTACTTCACGAGCACCTTTTCAACCTTGCCGTTCGAACGGACAATGTTGATACCGCGGCGGAGCTGGCTCTGCTGACGGCCGTCGATGCCGAAGATAGTAGCCTTGCCGGCAGCCTGAGCGTCGATAGCTTCAACTGCGTCGGGAGCTTCTGTGCCGAGGTACTTCAGCGTCCAACCGGTGAAGATGGTCCAGTCGTTGAGGACAGCCTGGTTCTTGCGGATACCGATGGTGAGTTCGCCGTCGTCGCCAACCTTGACGTTGAGGGAAACGTTGTAGAGACCCATCTCGAGGTAAGCCTGAGCAGCTTGCATGTTGTTGGGGATATAACCCGTCACACCTTCAGCCTGCACTTCGCCACCTACGCCGATCATATCGGGCTGAACACCTTCGAAGATGCTCTTGAGGGCAACGGAATTGTCGCCTTCAGCGCTCTGGACGAACATCACAGGATTCAGCTCTTCCTCGCCGTTAGCAAATGCGTTACCAGCACCGGGAGTGCCAGCATCGGTGTTGGGATTGTAATCACCGAAGCGATAGAAACCATCCACGCTGACCGTGTAGTAACCCGGCTTGATGCCCTTCAGGGTCTGGGAGTGAGTGAAGTGTTCGTTGTTGCCCTGGTAGTTGAAGAACTCGCAGCAGGAGAAGTCTGCGCCATGATAGCTATCGCTGGTCCAGAAGTTATCGCCGTAAGCGCCGTCGCCATCAATGAGGCCTTCGTAGATAGGATTGAGGATCAATTCAGTAACATCGTCGCCAGCTTGGATGTCCTGAGAGGCAGCACCTGCCCAACCCTCTGCGAGGGCGTTCTGAGCGGCCTTCATGGCATCGATGGTAGCATAGCCGGATTCGTACTCGCCACGAGAGTTATCGACGAGGGTTGAGAAGTTACCGCTGACACTGAGGGATGTTTCACCAACTTTGCCCTCGAAGTACTCAATCACTTCGCCGAGTGCAGTGTAAGCAGCTGTGCTCTCCTTGACCTGGGCGATGACAGCGTCGATCTCAGCGATGGCAGCGAGTGCATCGTCAGCATTGTCGATGTCGCTGGTATTGATGGCCAGCTTCTCAGCCACGAGCTTATCGACGTCAGTAGCGATAGCCATAGGCTCCTGAGTATCGTAGAGGTTGCTGAGCTCGGTCTTCTTCTCTTCAACCATCTTGGCGAAGACGGCAACGTTCATACCTGTGTATTTGATACGGAAGTTGTCGAAGATGACCCAGTCCATGGTGCTTTGACAGTGAATACCGATGGTGAGGTCACCAGCTTTGTCAAGAACTACCTCAACGTGGTTGGTGTAGTAAGGTTCGCCCGTATTGGGGTTAATTTCACGGAACCAGTGGTAAGCACCAGTCATACCGTTAGCCTTATACATGCCGTTGGCAGCGGTATTGTCATAGTTGGCATCACCGAGGTTAGGATAAGTGTCGAGATTATCTGCACTGTAGATGGGGGTATCTCGCATCTGAGTCTCATCGTCATTGAGGCTGATGAGTTTTGCAGTGCCAATACCACCGTAGAGCCATGTGTTATCTGTGTCACCACCATCATGACGTGCAAAGCCTTGGAGAGTAACATCATAGACACCGGCAGGTACATTGTGCAGGGTCTGACTGATATCAAACTGAGCATGATAGGTCTCGATATTGTCTGTGCTAGCACGCAGTTCTGTCATGGAACCATTATTAACAACCCAACCAGGAACGGTATTGATGTTCCTGCCATTACCTTGTGTGAAGTGAGGATTGACAAGAAGAATGGTGAGGTCGTCGCCAACCTTGATTACGCTGGGATCGGAGACGAATTCCTGAACCAACGTGTTGACCTTGGTCTGGAACTCCTCAAGTTGGTCGGCATTGAGGGTACCGGCATTAAATGCATCTTCGAGATTCTCAAGGAAGTCCTCGATAGAAGTCTGCAGGTCAGTCCACTGGTTGTTTTCCATCAGCTGATCGAGGACGACGTTGCCAGCTTCATAGACAGCCTTGAACTGAGCGTAAACCTTCTTGGAAGCATCGACGGCTGCCATAGCGTCTTTCAGAGCTTGCGTTGCAGCCGTCTGAGCAGCTGCATCGCCAGAGATAGCGGATTCTGCTTCGCTGATAGCATTTGAAAGGGCAGTACGTGCCTCGTTGCTGTAGTTGATGTTGTCAGTCGATTCGATGTTGTTGAACTCAGACTCTTCAGCCAATGCTTGAGCCTTAGCCAGTTCAGCCTTCATGGTAGCCAGTTCGGGGCTGTCATTGGTCTCGCCATAGTACCAGATTCTGAAGTTATCGGCAGCAATCCAGTTAGCTGTAGCGCTTTCAGTTTTCAGACCGAAGGTGAGCACTTCAGAACCGTCGTTGATGAAGGTGACGGAGAAATGTTCAGGTGTGTTATTAGCTGTAGCCAATGCCTGCCTGGCCTCATACTGACCAGCTTGGATGAAGAGGAATACACCTTCAGCGGGGTTCTTACCGATACCACCATCGTTTGTGTGGTCTGCCCACTGATAGACAGAGATAGCATCAGCTTCGAGAACATACTTACCTTGTGGCATGTCATAAACAGTTTGCTGGAGGTAACCGTCGCCGATCGTCCAAGGTGAGCCATCGCTCTTCCATGCCTCGATGAAATGGCTAATATGGACATCACCATTAGTATAATTTGCGCCTTGGTAACCGATATTGTTAGCCTGCTGACCGCTCACGTAGTTCGTAGTCCATCCGCTGATGTTAAGAAGCTCGAAGTCGGGGTTGGTCAGACAGTCAGCGGTGACATCAATGGGGTTGTCCTCGCTGGCACCGCTGAAGACATCCTGGAACTTCACCTTGTTGAACTGGCGACGCAGATCGCTGGTGGCAGTTTCAAGCTGTTCTACGGTAGCACTGGCATTGTCGTACACAGCCTTAGCAGCAGAGCAGTCAACCGTGTAACCGGATTCCTGAATCTCCTGATACAGCTCATAGAGCTTCACGCGAGCGTTGTAAGTATTCCAATCCTTGTAGTTGGTGGAGAGGAACTGCCATACGGCACGTTCGCCGGCAGCAATGTTGTTCATGACGTTGAGAGCAATCTGCTCGTAGTCCTCATGAGCGGTTTCGCCTTCAGCGACACCGAAATAGGTGCTAGCCTCTACAGTGTTGGAAGCTTGGATGGTGTAGCCACCTTCCGTCGCTGTGATGATGAAGTCGATACTACGGCCTGCGTCTCCGTCGATCCAACTGTTGCCGTCCTCAGAAGTGAGGAAACAGGCGGCACGATTGGTGCCCATGTGCTCGAGTTTCCAATTGCCGCTTTCGAGCTTGGTGAGATGAATGGGAAGCGCTTGTCCGCTGCCCATGGCATCACCTGCGCCGGAGAGGGCGATGGCCTGATCCCAGAAGACTGCGGGGAAAGCATCGCTGACCGTGGTAGCGACGACGTGCGTACCCCAGTTGTTACCAGCACCTACGTACAGGTCTGTGGCGGCATTGTAGAGGAAGTAAACGCCTCCGTCTTCGGGTTCTGCAGCTGCGCCCATTGCGGGTTCAACGGCTACCGGCTCCGTCCACGACTGTGCCATGGCACTCGTACTCATGAACATTGCACCTGCAAGTGCAAAGAGAGAGAGTAATTTGTGTTTCATAAAGCAGTTAATTAAAAAATGTTAGTTAATAAATAAAGATGAAAATTAATTCCTTTTTGGGTGGATATTGGCCTTCAAAAGGCCATATTTATACCAATTGCGTGACAAAAATACACTTATTTTTATTAACGACCATTATTCTCTTGTTAAATCTTCGTCTTGTTAAGCATTATTAACAAATAGCCTTCCCGTCGATGGCGGAAAGGCTATTATATAATAATAAGGTATATATGTCCTTCGGCTCAGTCGATGACGGCGAAACCGGTGTAGGGCTGCAGGGCGGCAGGGATATGGATGCCGTCGGCGTGCTGGTTGTTCTCCAAGAGGGCAGCTACGATGCGGGGCAGGGCGAGGGCCGAGCCGTTGAGGGTGTGGCAGAGCTCGGGTTTCTTCGAGCCTTCAGCGCGGTAGCGGCACTTGAGGCGGTTGGCCTGATAGGTGTCGAAGTTGCTGACGGAGCTTACTTCCAGCCAACGCTGCTGCGCTTCGCTATAGACTTCGAAGTCGTAGCAGATGGCTGAGGTGAAGCTCTGGTCGCCGCCGCAGAGACGCAGGATGCGGTAGGGCAGTTCCAACTTGATGAGCAGACCCTCAACATGGGCCAGCATCTCCTTATGGCTCTCCTTGGAGTGTTCGGGAGTGTCGATGCGTACGATCTCGACCTTCGAGAACTCATGCAGACGGTTCAGACC
>JAEEGL016601557.1_pt1 | contig 57735 bp, 50 predicted proteins | sample 9134231 | NCBI WGS metagenome assembly JAEEGL01 (sample SAMN16246548, study PRJNA631951) | gut metagenome | biome: gut microbiome; feature: rumen; material: fiber-attached | host: Bos | place: Iran: Karaj | collected 2018-10
CTGGAATTCTTTGATTCTATCTCCAAAGAGGAAAAAAGCTATTTATCCAAAGTTAAAGTTACTCTTCTGATTCTTAAGGCTATGTGTCTGTCCTGCCTTAAAGAGTATGAAGATATGAGAAATTGTGTGGATGAAGCATATTCGTTAGCTCGGGAGTATGATAAGAATCCAAGCAATAGCCTTTCCGGGAAAATAAAGTTTTGGCATGCAAACGAAGACTTTAAGCCGGCTTTATATGATGATTTGGGACAGAGCGCCGTTGATAGTATTGAAAAGCTACTTGCGCTGGATGATAATGAGCCTTTTTCGGAAAGTGTGGTAAAGAAAATTACCGAAGTAAAGAAGTATTGGGAGAGTATTAGGGAAAAAGATGAGGTGAAGAAAGGACTTATATAAGAATGGACATAAATGATATAGTCAGTCTTTTCTCCGAAAAGACTCCGGTAAATGTTGATATTAAAAACACCAGTCACGGGGAGGAGGATTTCAGAGAAACACTGCTTGTGGATTTTGGTGAGGAAAGGATCGTAATCAAGCTTTCTGCAAACGGTTTTACAGATGAGAAACATCTTGCTATGTGGGAACGGATTGCAAAAGAATACCGTGGTCTTGGCTATTATTGCCCTCAGTTTATCAGAGCGCTGGATGGCACATACCCAACGGTTGTATATAAAGACAAGAATTGCAGAGTATGGGGTGAAGAGTTTTCCAAATACAAATCTGCGGAAGAATTGATAAAAGATAAGTTTTCGGATACCAAACTTGTTGAGGAGGGATGGTATTCTTTTCTTGAGGATGCCATGATAATGGATGCCAAAGTTGCGGCATGCCATTTTGATTATACGGATCTTCCATCGGCATATTGCATGTTTGAGCCATTTGATCCAAGTGACACAAGCGACGAAACAACGGAAGATGCGGAAAAATGGCTAGCTATTGCCCAAAATCTTCCGGATAAATACAAAGGCCAGGTAGAACGGATATGGAACAACTGGCTTGAGGCAAGAAAAGAGCTTGAAAAGATATATCATCAGCTTCCGACATCAGTGTTTCAGGCTGATATAAACGATACCAATGTTCTTTTGGATGAGGATGGAAGGTTTAAGGGAGTTTATGACTTCAACATAGGCGGAAGGGAAGTGTTTATCAATTATCTGGTCCGCCAGGCACCCTATGTCTCAACTGATGATACCTACGGCAGCATAGATGTGGATGATAACTTTCTTAAGCGTGTTATTCATGCACTTGATATCGTAAAGAAAGTATATTCGTTTAATGACTTGGAAAAGAAAGCAGCGCCTTTATTTTATAAATGCATCAGACCTTTATGGTGGCATGCTTCTGTAGAACTAGAAGAAGCCGGTGCGGATGACGAAAAGATCTTGCGGCATTTAGACGCAGTCGAGTACGAGCAGACAAGAGATATTGATTTTTCTGTACATATGTAGTTACCCTGGTGTCATGACATTTCAACCTTAATAATGTATGTTTCAGCCGATATGCATTGAAGGACATTACCATCATGCTATCATGATAAAAAACTAAAGAGTTGGGGATGTATGAAAGTATGCATTATTTATGGGAGGGCTAACGGATATGCGAAACAATCATGAATCCAAAAATTTTTTCAAGGACAGTGAAATTGAAAGAATTAGTAATAGAATGAACAGCATTGACCCTGAAAACCCTGAAGCTCATGATAAGTGGAAAAGCCAGATAATAGCAGGCATAATTATTCTGGCAGTTTTAATAGGTCTGGTTATCTTTATTTATATCAGATGACTAGTATGCCATTGGATTAGTGAATAGAGACGGGTGCGAGTCACTGACTCGCACCGTACCATGTGTCTTCTTACTCCGCACCTGCAATTGTCACATTCTCAACCTTAATTACAGAAGGAATGAGATTGCAGTCATACTGTTTCTGCTCCTTGGAGAGCTTCATGTTCTTGAGAAGCTCAGGAAGGCTTCCTGATACGGAGCCGCCTGTTACGGGAGTTACCTTGTCTCCATCATGATAGTACGCAAGACGGATCTCACCTGCAATATCACCTGTTATTGGATCAACGCTGAAATCTGAGAATTCCACGGGCTCAAGGTAGGTGCCGCTGCGAAGCTCAGCCTCAGTGCTGCTTCCGCCGTCTACTGAGAAGTTCCCTGCAATAAAGGAATCCTTGATTCCAAGATAATATCTGAACTGAACGTCACCCCAGTAATTCTCGGGAACATTATCCTTTAAAATGTACATATCGTGAACCGGAGCACCCTGGCTGTCTACAGGCCTGTTGGCAGAGGAGTTGGGAAGCTCTTTCAGGGCTCTTAAGGTGATCTTGTCACCGGTTACGTCATCAGCGATTTCCTTGCCGATTTCCCAGTTTGAGAGACCGCGGTATTTCATGCTGGCCATCATTTTTGCTCCAAAGTACTGGAAAAGAGAAGCCGCATCCTCAGTTGAGAATAGGACAGTTGCCTTCTTGAGGGCTGGTGTAGGTGTTGCCTTCAGTCTGTCCTTGCCAAAGCGGAGGGTGTCGGTGAGCTCTTTTACCAGGTGGTCCTTGTCGCAGCTTCCTGCCTTATACATGCGGTAAAACTCAATCTCGTGGTCATCGTTCCTTGCATTGACTACCACCTCAACCTGTGAGCTGGGATAGACAAAAGTCACATCGATGCCCTCGGAGTTGACGTAGCGCTTGGTGCATTTTTCAGCGAAAATCTCGTAGGAGTTGATGTCCTCTGTGGAAGTTTCAGGAATCTGCTGAAGGGCCTCGATATAGTCCTTTGCCATTTTCTCTACATCATAATCCTTGTTCTCAACCTGGGTATTTTCCTTGTTGAGCTCAAAATATGCATTTTTAACATAGGAAGCGCGAAGCAGAAGGTCATCGATGATCTTCTTTGCCTCAGCCTCTGTTGCGGTAGGGGCAATCTCATCTGATGCGCTTCCAAGGAACTTGCCATCTTCGAGAGCCTTGTACACTGTTACGTTTATGTGCTCAACGTCTCTAATTCTGTTCTGATCCAGCCTGTGGCCTATAAAATAGAACTCCCAGGCTTCTGTAACTGTATCTGAAACCTCATAGGCAGTGGCGCCGGAGGCTTTCAATAATTCTATAATCTTGTCTGTCATTTTTTTCCTCCCGATAATTAACCAAGTCTTGCTCTTGCCTTGAGATACGGGCCGCCGTCGGAAACCTTGACCCATTCCTTGTAGCCTTTGCCGCAGGCTCCTGAGCCAAAAGACTCGTAGTCGGTGCTGGCCATTGAAATCGAGCCGAGAAGATCCGGAACATAGCCTGTAAGGACAACGGGTGAAACGACCTTGCCTGTGAGCTTGCCGTCAACAATCTCGTAGCCTCTTGCGATGATGCACTGAATACCCCAGTGCTTGGGATCCTCCATTCCTGAGAACATGCCGGAGAGAAGATAGCCTTTTTTCACTGAGGCAATCATTTCTTCCTTGGTGTACTCGCCGGGATCAAACATGGTGTTGGTCATTCTGGTGTAGGCCTTGTGCTCGAAGTTCTGACGTTTGCCGTTACCTGTAGGCTCACAGCCAAGACGGAGAGCAGCGAGGGCGTCGCAGACACCGGTCTTAAGTATTCCTTTGTCAATCTCGATGACGTCTCCAGCCAGGGTTCCCTCGTCGTCAAAAGCGTAGCTGGCAACATCCTTAACGCAGTTGGCACCTTCGTGCATGGTAACCTTATCGGACCCAACGCGCTTGTCAATGTAGGAAGCGCCGAGAGCACGCTGTTTTACGAACATATCCATCTCAACGCCGTGGCCGAAGGCTTCGTGGGCGATAAGGCCGGAAACCTCGGGTGAGGTGATGATATCGTACTCGCCGGGCTCGATGCGCTTTGAACCCAAGTTGTCATTAAGCTCCTTGAAGGTCTTTTTAACAGTCTCTCCAAGGGTGTCAAAAATGTGGGGGCCTTCCCTGTCAGATACGCCGTTGTGGGCATAGTCCATTTTTTCACCGCGAACACCGGTCATGGAAATGCCGCCTTCGGAGTATACATAGCTCTGGCGAAGGTCCTTGTTCTTAGTCAAAAACATCTTACAAACGTGGGTGGACTGAGCTCTTACGTTGCAGTCGATGATCTCCTCGGAAAGTGCGATGCCTTCGTTGCTAAAGCCCTGGAGCTTGTCCATAAGGGCAGCAAGATCAGTGGTCTCGGGAAGAGAGTCTGTCTCCATCTCCACAAAGAGCTCCTGAGGCTCATCCTTAAGCTGTTTTGTAAAATAAACTAAAGATCCGGTCTCATCCAGAACGGAAATCTGTGCATCCAGGATTTTTCTAATCTTGGACGCTGTCTCCAGAGCCTTGTCAGGATCAAAGAGGTTAAAGGAATACTCGCTGTAGAGGCCATTTTTGTAGACTCTTACAACGTTTCCTCTCTCAGTCATCAGTGTGTTGCCCGTTATGGATTTAACCTTCTGGGAAGCTGCCATGGAAAAGCCCACGGAATCCGTGGAGAGCACGCTGACATAGTCAAAGTGCTTCGAAAGCTCGGCTATGAGCTCTTTCAGGCCGGCAGCGATACTTTTCAGATAAGGTGAAAATTCTGCCTTCATCAAATGTCTCCTTTCATAATTCATGGAAATTGTCTTGTCAGACCTGTTAATTGTAAGCTATTGCTCACTTATAATCAATTAGATATATTAATTGTATAGCGTTGATACTTAGGTAAATTCGAAAAAGAAAATTAAGCGCGAGTGCATAACATGAATATTGAGCAAAAGGAAAAAATGAAAACTATCGATATATTCGGGACCTTAGGGCCTTCCTGTGACAATGAGAGCATTTTGGCAAAAATGTTTGCTGCAGGAATGACCGGGATCAGGATCAACCTGTCGCATATAATGCTAAAAGACTGTGAAGAGAGCATCGGCAGGATGATAAGAGCGGCCAATACAAATGGTATTCAGCCCAAAATCTTAATTGATATGCAAGGGCCTGAACTTAGGATAGGACGTTTTAACTACGAATATGAGCTTAGAAGCGGCGATGAAGTGATCCTCGGTGAGGGCGGAATACCTGTGGAAATGGCAATTATCAGGCAACTTGTAGTTGATGATGAGATCCTTCTTGATGATGGAAAGCTTCTTTGCAAGGTGCGGGAAAAAGGTGCAAGTAGTGTCAGATTGGAAGTCATCCGGGGAGGACTCCTCACTCAGAGAAAGAGTATAGCAATAGTTGGAAAAAGCATAGAACTTCCGGCACTGACTAATGACGACAGGGAGAATCTCAGAATCGCAAGAAGCCTGGGAATTACAGGAATTATGCAGCCCTTTGTAAGGTGCAGGAAGGATCTGGAGCTCCTTCATGATGCCCTGGAGGAATGTGGCTGCGCAGATCTGAAAATATATGCAAAGATTGAAAACACTGAGGGCATGAAGAATCTGGAATCCTTCATGGGTCTATGTGATGAGGTGATAATCGCAAGGGGAGATTTGGGAAACAGCATGCCTCTCTGGAAACTTCCCCGAGCTCAGAAAATGATCGCAGAGATCTGCAGAAGAAATGACAAACCCTTCATGGTAGTAACTCAGATGCTGGCATCTATGGAAAAGTCCGAAGTTCCTACCAGAGCTGAGGTTTGCGATATCTACAACGCAGTGCTCGACGGCGCATCTTCAGTGATGGTAACCGGTGAGACCGCAGTTGGAATCGCCCCTGTAGAGGTTATAAGATATCTGTATAACACCGCTGCGGAGGCAGTTAAATACAATGTTTATTGAAAAATCACAGAAGTATCACACGAAGAAACGACAGTAAAAATCGTCGGATATAAGGATTTATCCTCCTCTATTTTGCCCATCTGACAATATATCTTTGTTGAGCCATTGACTAAAATGGGCTTATATATGAAATGGAGGAAAAACTATGGGTGGACTATTAAGTTTGTTGTTGGGACTAATCGGACTTGCATTTATGGCAGTAATCATTGTGATTGCAGCTATCTTGATCGGTATGTTCTTTACAGGACTGATTGGAGGAATAGCTCTTCTTTGTACCGGTAAACATTTTTCCAAGGATACCAAAAAGAAGATTGCAAGCCGCGTTTGTATTATTGTTGGGGTGGTTCTACTTGCTCTCGCCGGCGGATCTGCCGGAATAATCATCAACTACGCAGTAAAGTTTTTTGGATAAAAAATGTATTTAAATTTCGTCGGAACGATAGTATTATGGTGAAGATGTGCCGATTATCACGGCATACAAGTCTAAAGGAGGAGCTTATATTATGCCTCATTCATCAGGCGGCGGACATGGACAACCGCATTATTACTACAATGCATACGTTCACGACTATATAAACAATCCGCTTGAAGTGGCAGAAAACAACAGAGCACGCTTCGAGGATATGAAGGAAGTAGTCGCTGAATATGACAAGATCCGTGCAAGATGGAGAAATTAAGTATTTTAGAAATATAAGAAAAGAGGATATGTGTATGGAAAATTGTATTAAAACCTATGGGCTTGAGATGGCCGAAAGTCAGGAGTATGACGCAGTATATTTCGATCTCTATGCAGATTATGAAAAAAACTGCATGCTGTTAGGCAGAAGAGTTGTATACAGGCCTATACCTCTTGATAACCTGGGGGCGAAAAGGGTTGTTAAGGAGTCGGATATTTGCTGTGTTTTGAAATTCAACTTAAATGAAGAGGGTCTTAGTGATTCTTTGAAAGAAGCTGTTTCTGAGGCGATAAATTCACCTGTTTTCTACAAAATCAGACTTAGTAAAGACAGATTCTTCATACATCTTTATGAAGAAGGCTTTGCGAAGATTCCAAATGAAAAGGCATATGGAAATAAGAGCGACACAATGATGGGCCCGAACAATGTTCAGATGATCACAGGCTATATTGAGGAGCAGATGCGTATGCTAAATAGCCTTAATGTACCATCATTTAAGTCAGTTTTATCTGATTGGGTTAAGAACCATCCCGATACTCTCTTTGATGACAGAGAGAAGTCCGAGCCTGTTTACGATGCTATGCTGTTTATCAAAGATTGGCAGTTACTGCTTCTGTCAGAAGATAAAGAGCTTCGTGACCTGTATCTTGAATATATGAAAAAGTACAGTGCTTGCTACTGCGCAAGAATGACAATGGACAGGTAATTAAGCCGAGATATTTTGTGTAAAATGGCAATTGCCAAAATGCGCACAATCAGTATACTTGTATACAAACAAAGGCGTTTTGATTCACACAGTGATTCAAAGCGCCTTTTCTTTTATCCTTTTTCTTATAACTAAACCTATTTAAGTGCAATGAGACAATGGCGTTTCGGTTTGTTGCCGGAGCGCCATCGTTGCATTTAGGGAAGGGGAGAGCGTTATAGACAGATATATGGAAAGAGTTATGGATCATATCCCGCATATAGGGATGAGGATAATTAAATCGGCACTGGGGGTGCTTATCTGTTTCGCCATTTATTTTATAAGAGGAAAGCAGGGAACACCGTTTTACTCGGCACTGGCGGTTCTGTGGTGCATACAGAATCAGACCAGGAATACCGTTCAGAATGCCCTTCAGAGAACCGTTGGAACGGGAATCGGTGCAGCCTACGGACTTGTATATATCCTGATCAAGCAGAGATTTCCTCAGCTTGGCGACAGTTTTCTGCATTACTGCATAATATCTTTTTCGCTGATACCGATCATTTACACTACGGTTGTAATTAAGCAAAAGAAAGCATCGTATTTTTCATGCGTTGTCTTTTTGAGCATAGTCGTTAATCACCTTATGGATGAAAATCCTTATTTATTCGTGGCAAACAGATCCTTGGATACCTTGATAGGAATCGCCTTGGGCCTGATTTTAAACTACGGATACATGAAAAAAATGAGTGAAGCTGACGCCAAAAACAATGAGGAAGAGAAGGAAAATGCCTATGAACAATGTTAACCTGCTAAAACACACAGATGACGTCAATGCGCTCCTTGCCAGGTATGGAGTAAAATTCGGTATCTACAAAAACAATGAGTTCAAGGAGCAGCTTTTTCCTTTTGATGCCATTCCCAGGATCATTGAACATGACGAATTCAGCTTCCTCGAGAGGGGACTTAAGCAGCGAGTTACTGCGCTTAATCTTTTCCTGAAGGATATATACAGCGATAAGAAGATAGTAAAAGACGGTGTTGTGCCGGAGGATTTCATTTTTGCTTCCAGCGGATACATGGTTGAATGCGAGGGAGTGTGTCCGACAAAGGGTATATATTCCCATATCTCGGGAATAGACCTGGTAAAGGGCAAAGATGGGGAATGGTATATCCTGGAGGACAACCTCAGGGTTCCGTCGGGAGCCTCCTATCCGATGATCGCAAGAGAACTGTGCAGGAGGAGTTCACCGGGAACATTTAACGGAGTAAGGCTTGAGGATAACAGGAATTATGCCAAGCTCCTTCGAAGGACAATGGATAATGTCAATGTGGGAGGCCACACAGTTATCCTTACGCCGGGCAGGTACAATGCCGCGTATTTTGAACATTCCTATCTGGCGGAGCAGACGGGCGCGCATCTTGCCAATGGTTCGGAGCTTATAGTGGAAAATGACAAGCTCTACTTTATTACAGCTGATGGAAAGTATGAGAGAGTTGGGGCTGTATACCGGAGAATTTCGGACGAATACTTGGATCCCATGAACTTCAATCCCAAGTCGGTAATAGGAATCCCGCATATTTACGATGTTTTCAGGAAAGGAAACGTGGCGCTTATCAATGCTCCGGGCAACGGAGTGGCTGATGATAAGGGAATCTACTATTTTGTTCCTAAGATGATCAGTTACTACCTGGGAGAGGAGCCGATTCTTCACAATGCTCCAACATATCTTCCTTTTTATGAAGAGGATATGAAGTATGTTCTTGAGAATTTCGACAAGCTTGTGCTCAAGGATGTTGCGGAGGCAGGTGGTTACGGCGTTGTATTTGGCAATTCCATGACAAAAGAGCAGAAGGAAAGCTTTATGAGTCTTCTCAAGGCAGAGCCAAGAAGATTTATAGCTCAGGAGGTCATAGACTTCCAGGATCTGGACATTCTCGAAGGCGGAGAGCTGGTTCCAAGAAAAGCGGATCTTAGGGCATTTGTACTGATGGCGGATGAGCCGCTGGTGTGGAGGAGCGGTCTTACACGTTTTTCCAGAAACCCGGATTCATTCATTGTTAATTCATCACAGGGAGGAGGATTTAAGGATACATGGGTATTATCTCAATAGAACAAACCAACAGACTATATTGGCTTGGCAGGTATGCAGAGAGAGTTTACACACTGGTGCGCTGCTATTTTAAGAGCTATGACACTATGATCGATGAGATCTGCGATAGCTATCCCGATTTTTGCCATATGATAGACATTCCGAATATTTATGAGGATAAGCAGGACTTCATGAGGTCCTATCCCTTTGATGAGAGCAATCCTGACTCCATAATCAGCAATCTCATCAGGGCATACGACAATGCCATCGTGCTGAGGGAAAGTATCGGTTCAGAGTCTCTTTCCTACATACAGCTGGCCATCTACGAAATGAATAAGGCCAAGCTAAGCGATGCTCCGCTTATTGAACTGCAGCAGGTTATCGATGATATATTGGCATTTTGGGGGATGATCGATGACAAGCTGGATGATGACCACATAAGAAATATCATTAAGTCCGGTAAAAGAATTGAGAGGTTTGATCTGTATGCCAGACTTGGTCTTGGAAGAGAGGTCCTCATAAGAGAGGCGGGACGTATGATTCCAAGGATAGAAAAAAGCGGTATCGGCATCAAAAAAGAAAAACTTGAAGATATCCGCAGGGCTGTGGAGCAGCAGGAAGTAGATTATTACGGAGTTATAAAAATGGTTGAGGCGCTGATTGCCTGAACTTTGAGGGGATTATTCTGTGAAAAAACTACATTTTGATTATTGCATGGAAATCCGTTACTCGACGGATGTTTCCTGGTGTTGCTATACGATAAAGTGCATTCCTAAGGACGATGAGAGGCAGAAAATATTAAACATAACAATCGATATGATTCCGGAAACAAGAGCCGAGTGGGCTACGGATTCTCACGGAAACAGGTATATTTACGGTAGTAACGAGATTCCGCATTCATATTTTAAGTACCATATTAAAGGGGATGCTGAGTGCGGATGCGGTTCCTATGAAACTGCCGCGTCCCAGACTGAAGAGATGATATACAGGCATAGCCATGGACTGACTCTTCCAGGAGAGAAACTGAGGGAATATCTGAAGAATATCAGGGTATCCATGCCATCTTTTGATGAAGAGAGCCCCAGGGGGAAGGCCGGGATTATTATGGCAAGGCTCCATGAGGATTTTGTTTATGAAAAAGGTTCCACAGGCGTTGAAACCGGAGCGGAAGAGGCTTTTTCCATAGGTAAAGGCGTCTGTCAGGATTTTTCCCATATCATGATCTCGTTGCTGAATCTGTCGGGGTGTTCGGCCAGATATGTAACAGGCCTGATCATAGGAGAAGGGGAGTCCCATGCCTGGGTGGAGGTGGTGGACTCCGGAAAATGGTACGGCTACGACCCCACCAATAACAGTTTGGTCTGTGACTCACATATCAGGATCGGCTGCGGAAGAGATGCCACTGAATGTCAGATCAACAGAGGAATCATGCATGGCGGAGGGCAGCAGACACAGGAGGTCTATGTAAATGTGTCAGAGCTCACTCAGGGGCAGAATATTGTAAGCAGAGGAGCATTGTTCTGATGATAGAGACAATAGCACAGGTGGCGCTACCTGTTGATGAGGTATTGAGAATAAAGAAAAGGCGTATTCTTCCTAATGACAGAAAGGACAGGAAAAAGCGCATCAGCATAGTGACCGGAATACATGGGGACGAGCTGGAGGGGCAGTATGTCTGCTTCGAGCTGTCAAGGCGGATTGAGGCCAAAAAAGAATGTCTTAAAGGTATAGTGGATATTTACCCGGCTATGAATCCCTTGGGAATTGACTCCATAACCCGTGGAATTCCGGCCTTTGACCTGGATATGAACAGAATATTTCCGGGAAATGCGGAAGGCAATATGACGGAATCACTGGCCGCAAATATCCTGAAGGACATCTCCGGCTCAGATGTGGTGCTGGATATTCATGCCAGCAATATCTACCTTACGGAGATTCCGCAGATAAGGATAAACAGGCTCCACAAAGAAAAACTGGTTCCCTTGGCTGAGCGCTGCAATGTTGATTTTATCTGGGTCCATGAGGCAAGTACCGTGCTTGAATCCACCTTAGCCTACAGCCTTAACAGTACGGGGACTCCGTGTCTTGTGGTTGAAATGGGTGTAGGCATGCGGATAACCAAAGAGTATGGGGACCAGCTGGTAGAGGGAATATTTAATCTGATGGATTCCATGGGGATGTGGACCGGGGATACAGCGGCATCAAGGAAAGCCATTGTCTCAGAGGATTCCGACGATGTCTGCTTTTTAAATGCAGCTGCGGGAGGACTCTTTATTCCTGATGTAAAGCATTGGGAAAAGCTGCAAAAAGGAGATCGGATAGGACGTATCATCGATCCGCTGTCCGGCGCAGTGCTTCAGAACGTTGTAAGCCCTGTGGACGGAATTCTTTTTACCATAAGAGATTATCCTATCGTGGATGAAGGCTCCCTGATTGGGAGATTACTTAAGAAGGAAGTAGCATCTGTATGAAAAAGAGAACGATCTATGAGATAAATGGTCTCTATAGGGACAGCTTCAGGATCACCGGTTATGAATTCGGCAAGGGGAAAAAGTCCCTATGCATCGTGGGAAGCATGAGAGGCAATGAAGTCCAGCAGCTCTATTGCTGCTCACAGCTGGTTAAGAAATTCAAGCAGCTGGAGGAGGAAGGGCGTATTACTCCGGGGATTAAGATACTTATCATTCCTTGCTGTAATCCCTATTCCATGAATACCCAGAAGCGTTTTTGGACCATTGACAATACCGATATTAACAGGATGTTTCCCGGATATGCACTGGGGGAGACCACTCAGAGAATAGCAGATGGTATTTTTTCCCGGATCAAAGATTATGAGCATGGAATCCAGTTTACTTCCTTTTATATGCCGGGAGAATTCATGCCCCATGTAAGGATGATGGATGAGGGTTTCTCAGACGTTGATACTGCAATGAAATTCGGACTTCCCTATGTGGTAAAAAGAGCTGTCAGACCCTATGACACCGCAACCCTCAACTATAACTGGCAGGTATGGAATACCAAGGCCTACAGCCTTTATACGTCCACAACCAGTAGGATCGATAAAAAGAGCGCCGGTCAGGCGGTTCTGTCGGTCCTTAGGTTTTGTGCAGGATTGGGCCTTGTAAAGTACCGGGAGTCCGGGGAGCATCCTTCTGTAATAATCAGTGATAAGGAGCTCATTAGCGTCCGTACGGCAAAATCAGGGATATTTGAGCCTCTTGCTATGGTCGGAGAGCATATTTTAGAGGGAACACCGTTGGCTGAGATCATAGACCCTTACGATGGGACGGTGATGGAAACACTGTATGCTCCTTGCGAAGGCAATCTGTTTTTTATGCATTCAGATCCCATTACTTATGCTGATACAGCGGTAATCAAAATGGTGCGTCAGTAGTGGGTTGAAGACTCATTTATACTTTTTTAACAATATAAATATACGTAAAATGGTAATATTAATCTGTACTGATATGTAAATTTTTAGTTCCCGGGTTTTGATTGAGGCTGCAGATTGAAGAAAAGATATATTATCATTATTAATATCGTGATAGTAGGTTTGATTCTTTTTATTATCGTGAAATATGCCAACGATAGGGCATCAGAATCAAACCATGCTTCGATTGCGTCTTTTGAGAAGATGACCACCACCACAGAGCAGATCATCGCCAATTACCTTGAGGATGAGCAGCATCTGTGCGATATCTGGTCGAATTATGTCAATGAGTCTGCGGATGCAGGCACTCCGATGACTGTTGAGGAGGCTATTTCATATATCAGAAAGGCTAAAATATCTCCTGAAATCTCAGGACATCTTATCTACATTGATGACGGATCTATGAAGGGTATCTCTACGTCCCCCAATACTACAAATCCGTCGGATTATTCCGTAAATTACTCCCATATATCGATTTTTGACAACCTTGAGATCAGTGACATAAATGGCGTGGTAAGCCTTACGAGGGCCTATACCAATCCCTTAAATGGCATTCAGTCCATCGCTGTTTTGAACAGTGTAAAGGTTTTGGATGATGAAACAGGAGCCATGCGCGCAGGGCTTCTCCTTCGCGTGGTACCTGTAAGCATGCTTGAGCAGAAACTGGTTTTTCTAAAGGGCGAGTATGAAAATGTGGAAATATCCCTTATAGACTGGGACGGCGACTACATGATCCGCGGCAAGTCCCTTAAAAACAGCAATTTCTTTGAATATTTCAAATCCTACAACCCAATGTCCGTCCAGGAATATAACAAGGTCATAGATACAATCCGAACCGGTGTTGGATCAATGCATATGCGCAATTCCAGGAAAGAAGACAGCGTGATCGCCTATACCCCTGTCAGCAACTTGAATTCCTGGTTCCTTGTAGCTTATATTCCTGCTAAAGAGCTTACGGTGAACAGGTCAATTGACTGGATCCTGCTGGGAATCGTAACGATGGGACTTATGGGCCTTCTTCATTTTAACATGATAATTCTCCTTGGCTTTAACCGCAAGCTCTCGGTAGCAGCAGCTGCTGCGAATCAGGCAAATGAGGCAAAATCCCTGTTCCTGTCCACAATGTCCCATGACATCAGAACTCCCATGAATGCCATAATCGGTATGAACGAGATGATCCTAAGGGACAGTCATGACGAGGAAATCCTGATGTATTCAGAAAACATCAGGGCCGCCGGAAACACCCTCCTTGGGATCATTAACGATATCCTTGATTTCTCCAAGATTGAAGCCGGCAAGATGGAGATTATAGATGTAGACTACAACTTTGTATCTCTTTTAAATGACCTTGTTAACATGGTTCAGCTAAAGGCAGATGAAAAGGGGCTTGTTTTCAAGCTTGAGGTGGACAGAGAGATACCAAGGATCCTTCATGGCGATGAAATCAGGATTAAGCAGGTAATCATCAACATTCTCTCCAATGCCGTCAAATACACCAAGGAAGGCAGCGTTATCTTTTCAATATCCGGGAAAAAATGCGAGGATGAACCGGATCATATAATGCTCCATGTAAGTGTTAAGGACACCGGAATCGGTATTAAAAAAGAGGAACTTGATAAGCTGTTTGTCGCTTTTGAGAGAATAGAGGAAAAGAGAAATAGAAATATTGAAGGAACCGGACTTGGTATGGCAATTGCCCAGAGCTTTCTCAATATGATGGGAAGTAAGATACATGTGGACAGTGAGTATGGAAAGGGCTCGGAATTCTCTTTTGACCTGAAACAAAAGGTAGTTAAATGGGAGCCGTTGGGCGATTTCGAAACCGCCTACAAGAACTTTCTTCGTGAAAGAAAGAAGTACAGCGTGCAGTTTTTGGCACCTAAGGCAAGAGTATTGGTGGTGGACGACACTGAAGTTAACCTCAAGGTCTTCGTAAGTCTTTTGAACAAGACAAAGATGCAGATAGATACTGCAGACAGTGGAGATGCAGCCATTGCTCTTTTCAGGCGAAATCCCTATGACGTGATCTTCCTTGATCATATGATGCCGGACAAGGATGGTATTGAGACCATCAAGGAAATGAAAGCCTGCACGGATACGCCCAATCAGAAGACGCCTGTTATCTGTCTTACAGCCAATGCAGTGTCCGGAATGCGTGAAATGTACATAAATGCAGGATTTGACGATTATCTGACCAAACCTATTGATACCGGCAGACTTGAAAGCATGCTTCTTACGTATCTGCCTGCGGATCTTGTGGAGAAGGCAGGGGAAAACGGGGAAGAAAAGAAAGAACCGGCAGTCGTACATAACATTCTTGTGGTGAATGAAGATGTCGGGTTTTTGCGCGGAGTTCGGGAATGGATGCCTGCTCATATAAATGCAGCTGTGGCCAAATCGGGAGAGCAGGCCTTGGCGTATTTAAAAAAGCATGAACCTGAGCTTGTACTTATGGATAGCAGTATACAAGGGCAAGCGGAGTTTGATAAGGACAAGCTGTTGCAACTGTGCTTCAAGGAACTGAGCACGGAAGAAATCATTTCACAGGTGGATAAGTATTTTGACGAAGGCGGTGAAAGGAGAGAGCATGAATAGACGAATTAAGACAATCATTTCCGCAGCCCTTGCGGCAACAATGGTATTTGGCGTGGCAGGCTGTGGCGGCATTCAGGGAACAAGCAAGGAGTTTTCTCCGAAATATTCATCAGATACTGAGTACAAGCTATCAGTGGTGGGGACATATTCAAATTTTGAGTCCCTGGAAAGTGCTATAGAGAGATTCTATGAGCATTATCCCAATGGTGAGATCGAATATAATTACCTGGATGACTACAGCAATACTATAGTTAATGCCCTGGCAGGCCAGGAGGCCCCTGATATCTATGTTGTTCAGCCCTGGATGTACGGAAACGAGAAGCTGGATCCATTGTTTAGTGCAGCAGAGAATCTGGCCGATTCCAAGCTTAATATCAATCTTGATTGCATCAGGCAGGGTGTAAGATGGGAGATGAATAACGGTGAGGTACTGACTTTGCCTGTTTTTGCTACCTCCTACGGAATGCTTGTAAATATGGATATCTTTGAAAAAGAAGGGCTGAAAGTACCTAAGACCTACGGCGAGCTAAAAGAGACCTGTGAGAAGCTTAAGGCAGCAGGCTACGAGTCTCCCATTATGGGCAGCAATACCTCAACTACGCCCGGAATAGGCTATACCTTTGCCTATCCGATGTTTGCCAAAACGGTCAAGGACGACAGAAGCATAGAAGCTGATCTCAATAACCTTGTACCTTCCGCCGGTGAAACCATGAGAGCGTCTCTAACAAGGCTAAAAGAGCTTGTGGACTCCGGCTGCATAGATATAGACAAGTGCACAGCAGAAATAGAAGATGATTACAATGCAGTTATCATGCGATTTTTTGAGGGTGATGTACCTATGATGCTCTGCTCCGGAGACGTTGTTTCCGGGACCAAAAAGCGTGAGAGTAAGTCTGAAGCTTTTTCCGCTAATCCCTTCAAGTACGATTTCTACATAGCTCCGTCGGGTGACGAAGGCGGGTATTACATGGATTCTATGTCAATTCTGTTTAGCGTTAACAAGAACAGCACAAACCTTGATATGACCAATGAATTCATAAGGTTCCTTACCAGTGAGAAGGAACTGGGACTTATGGCGCAGGAAAAGAGGCTCATAACCCCTACCAAGGACTATTCGCTGGATGAAGTGTATGCTTCACTTTCCGGCTTCCCTGCTGATAGAACCGTCAACTTCAGAGATACGGAAATACTTGATACTGCGGTCAAAGAGTTCAGGGCAGCAGCCTATGCCGTCATAAACGGCGAAATGAGCGTGGATGAAGCAGTTGCAGGCTATGGATCAATATCCGGCAAGTGAACATACTCAGAGATCGGCAAGAATCTGATTGATCAGCTCTTTGGCCTCATCGTAATCAAGATTGGAAATGAGTTTATCAAGATCCTTGAGCTTTCCTTGTAAGGCTTCATTGCAGCCATAGGAAAATAGCTGTTTTGTGGCATCTTCCGCGGCGGCAAGATTAAAATCATCTATTGCCTCGAGAAGACTGTTTAATTCAGCTGAAAAAACGTCCTTGTCAAAGGCCTTATGGGGATCGCCTTTGTGGGGAGAAAAGGGCTCAAGATGAGGTTTTAACGCCCTGAAAGCTGCAAGAACATCGGGAGTAAGCTTAGAAGCCTGTTCCAGGTCGTTTTCTTTTCCAAGTTTTTCCAGGGTAAAGAAATCCTCTCCAAGCTCCATGGCGCCTATCATGCGGCAGGTGGTCTTAAGGGCATGGACCTGGATGGTATAGTTTTTCAGATCTTCGTTTTTTAAATAGGTTTCCACAAGATCACTTTTTTCATCAATGATCCTGTGGACATCACCGAGAAGCTCTGTAAAAAGCTCTCTGGAACCGGAATTGTCGATGGCTTTTTCTATGTCAAGACCTGGGATATTTATATTCACAGAAAGGGTTCCTCCTTGTTGTTTATGCTATTTGTACATTTTGAGTATATCACTATTAAGTTGATGTATAAACGTCTTTGAGATATTATTTAATTGGGGGAACTTTCTTTTGGAGGTAAATATGATTCCGGAAGTAATAGTTATTGATGATGACCCTATAATTCTTAAAAGAGCCTGGAATATCCTGACGGACGTCGGATTCAAGGTGATTGTGCTTAAGTCGGGCAAAGCTCTCCTGGAACATATCAAGGATAATTCTGCGCCGGATATCATTCTGATGGATATCAGCATGCCGGAGATGGATGGCTTTGAAGTCATTAAGGAGCTTAAAAAATGTGAGAACGGCTGGAGAGATACGCCGGTAATCTTTCTGACTGCCAATGAAGATGAAGAAGTGGAGACTAAAGGGCTTTCTCTCGGAGCCATGGATTTCATCAGAAAGCCGTTCATTGCAAGTGTCCTGGTTATCAGAGTGCAGCATGCTGTGGAACTCATACGGCTTCAAAGAAACCTTGAGGGCTTGGTAGATGCTAAGACCAAAGAAAATGAGAATCTTTTCCTTCATGTTGTAGAGTGCCTTGCAGACGCCATTGACGCCAAGGATAAATATACAAATGGTCATTCCGGAAGGGTGGCGGAGTATTCCAGAGAAATAGCCAAAAGATACGGCTATGACGAGAAGAGGCAGGAGAAAATCTTCATGATGGGACTTCTCCACGATGTAGGCAAGATCGGAGTTCCCGATGAAGTGATCAATAAGCCCGGGAAACTGACAGATGAGGAGTTTGCCTGCATCAAAAAGCACCCTGCCATAGGCGGCAAGATCCTAGGGAATATCAAGGAGATGCCTGAACTTGCAGCAGGTGCAAAGTGGCATCATGAAAGATTCGATGGAAGAGGCTATCCGCAGGGGCTTGCAGGTGAAGAGATTCCCGAGGAAGCCAGGATTATTGCCGTGGCTGATGCTTATGATGCCATGACCAGCAATCGAAGCTACAGAGGTGCTCTGGCGCAGGAAATAGTAAGGGGCGAGATTGAAAAGGGCAAAGGCTCCCAGTTCGACCCCAGGTTTGCCGACATAATGCTGGCAATGATCGATGATGATAAAGAGTATCTCATGAGGGATGATCATGATAATCATGGCGCAAAGAACCACTGATTTGACACCATGAGGCCTATGAAGTATATTTGATGAAGTTAAACGTCATTTTTCTACCTAAAGATAGTATAGGTAGAAAAATGGCGTATTTAGTTTAAGGAAGATTGGAAGGCTTTTTAATGAACATCTTAAATGTAGAAAACGTCACCAAGGCATATATGTCAAGGCCCGTTCTTGACAGTGTTTCGGTGGGTATAAATGATACAGATAAAATAGGCGTTGTGGGAACCAACGGAACAGGTAAGTCAACGCTTTTGTCAATAGTTGCGGGAGTGACAGAGCCTGACAGCGGGCAGGTGGTAATGAGCAGCGGTCTTCGCATCTCATATTTGCCTCAGAATCCGGTGTTTGACATGGATAAAACCCTTTTGGAGAATATCACAGGTAAAATCTATGCAGGAAACGACAACTGGGACAAAATGGGGGAAGTTAAGGCAAATCTGGCCAAATTTGGTATCGACGATCCCGAATGTAATCCCAAAGTTCTCTCCGGAGGACAGAAGAAAAGAGCTGCTCTTGTGGCAGCAATCATGACCCCATCCGATCTGCTTATCCTGGATGAGCCCACCAACCATCTTGATTCTGAGATGATAGAGTACCTTGAGGAGTTTCTTCAGCACTTCAGAGGGGCCCTTCTTATGATCACCCACGACAGATATTTCCTGGATGAAGTTACCAATCAGATACTTGAGATCGATAAGGGAAACGTATACCGCTACGAGTCCAATTATTCAGGATTTCTGGAACTTAAGCAGCAGCGAATGGACTATGAGCAGGCCGCCGAGAGGAAAGCAGCTACCCTTTACAGAAAGGATCTGGCCTGGATGCTCAGGGGCGCAAGAGCCCGTTCCACCAAGCAAAAGGCTCATATTCAGAGATTCGAAGCTCTTCGCGACAGGGTAAGGCCCGAGGAGGAGAGACAGGTGGAGCTTAGCTCCCTTCCCACAAGAATGGGCAATAAGACCATAATTCTGGAGGGAATCTCCAAGAGCTACGCGGATAAGGCATTATTCAAGGATTTCTCCTATACCTTTGGAAAGCTGGACAGAATCGGCATTATCGGCCCCAACGGCTGTGGTAAGTCCACTCTTTTGAAATGTATCATCGGCGCAGTATCTCCCGATGAGGGCACTGTGGAGATCGGTCAGACCATTAAGATCGGATATTTTGGTCAGGAAAATGAGGCTCTTGATGAGAGCAAAAGAGTCATCGATTACATCAAGGACACCGCTGAATTCATCAGAACCAAGGAAGGTCTCACCTCGGCATCTGTCATGTGCGAGAGGTTCCTTTTTACCCCTGAGATGCAGTATGCACCCATTTCCAAGCTCTCCGGAGGTGAGAAGAGAAGACTGTACCTGCTGAGAGTCCTGATGGAACAGCCCAATGTCATCATCCTGGACGAGCCCACCAATGATCTGGATATTCAGACATTAAGAGTGCTGGAGGACTATCTGGACGGCTTTGCGGGTATCATCATAACCGTCAGCCATGACAGATATTTCCTGGACAGAGTTGTGACCAGAGTATTTGCTTTCGAAGACGGAAGTCTCTATCAGAGCGAAGGTGGCTATTCGGACTATCTTGTGCATAAAAAAGAAAGCGCCGAAGCCGAAACGTCAAGTTCAGGCAGTAAGAATGCAGGAACAGCCGGCAAATCTGAAGACAAAGCCCCCAAGAGCAAATATCAGGCACCCAGAGAAAAGACCAAGCTTTCTTATAAAGAACAAAAGGAATATGACAGCATAGAGTCTGAGATAGAACAGCTGGAGGAAAGAAGCGCTGAGCTGGAGAGCGAAATAGCGGCAGCAGCCACTGATTTTCCCAAGCTTATGAAGCTCAGCAAGGAAAAAGAAGAAGTTGACGCCGAGATTGAGCGCAAAATGGACAGATATGTTGAACTGCAGGAAATGGTGGACAGTTTTAACAAATAATCATATCTTTAGGAAATCTTAAGGTTTGCTTTAAGGAGGCTTTTATTTGTATTGCTAATATATCCCCTGTAAGGAGGAGCGATACAAATGAATGACATCCTGGTTTTGAAAAACGTACAGAAAAAATATAAGGAAACGGCAGTTGTAAAAGATTTGTCGCTTAACATCAAAAAAGGGGAAGTATTTGCACTGCTTGGGGCCAACGGAGCAGGCAAAACAACTACAATTAAAATGATCCTGGGACTTGCCAAGGCAAGCTCAGGAGATATAGAGATAGAGGACGGTGCCAAAATAGGATATTCACCGGAAACACCTTATTTTCCCGAATATCTCACAGCTATGGAGGTGATGAACTACTACGCCGGAATAGAAGGGGACAAGGCCAAAAAAGACAAGGCATACTTAAGGAGTCTTCTGGAAGTGACCGGGCTTGAGGACAGCAAGGTCAAAGTCAAGAACTACTCCAAGGGTATGATCCAGAGGCTGGCACTTGCCCAGGCACTTATCTCTGATCCGGACATTCTTATCCTTGACGAGCCCACCGCGGGTCTTGACGCTCTTGGCAGGAAACATAATCTTGAACTGCTTAAGAAGCTTAAAGAACAGGGCAAAACAGTTATAATCAACTCTCACATCCTTCATGACATAGAAGCTGTCTGTGACAGAGGCGTGATCATGCGAAAAGGAGAAGTGCTTGATACCTGGACTAAGGACGAAAGCGACGAGAGTCTTGAGGACAAATTTATCAGACTGGTTGGGGAGGAATGATCATGGAAATCGTACTTAATGTAGTAAGGGAGAAAATTCGCAGGAAGATGCTATATATCACAACAATACTGGGGATCCTTGTTGTGGCAATCTTTTCTACAGGAACGGGAACACTTACCGTGGGCGGAAAAAGCATGAACGATTATTACGTTCTGGTTCCCATTCTTATCAATGTTCTTAACTTCTTAAACGGTGCGATAGCACTGGCAATATCCTGTTCTACAATTCCACAGGAATACGAAAGGCGCACAAGCCATCTGATATGGTCAAGGGGCGTAAGCCAGAGCAGATATCACATGAGCCTGGCAGCAGGGAATGTGCTTGTTTCCTGGATCTCCGGAGTTATTTTGTACCTGACACTCGGAGTATTCGCAGTGGTTAACGGCTATTCCGAAATGCTGGGAAGAATAGCAGTTGCTTCACTTTTCATGATGCTCTATGCGGCATGTATCTGTATGCTGACTTCAGCACTTTCAATTAAGATCCCGACACTCTTTACCGGAACCATTATGGTAATCATCCTTGTCTGCGGAGCGCTCAGAAGCGCACTTAACCTTATGACTGCAGCGCTTACGGGATTTGGCGGAGCAGTGATCAAAAGAGCGGTTCTCCTTATTCCCAACCTGGCAGGTATCAGCACTCAGGCGGGGAACCTGGTTCAGGAGAGGCCTGTGAACGCACACGTGATAATAATGGGGCTTATAGTGATCTGGATTGCAGGACTTCTGGTAATCACATTGAGAAGAGAGGAAGCATAAGGTTATGAAAAAAGCGGGATTAGTGTTATACATTCTGGCGGGAGCTGCACTTGTTATCTCAGGCTTTGCCACCATGGAGAAGGGGCTTAAGGAAAATAACAGGGAAGTGCTCTACAAGGTTGCTGATGATTATAAAGAGCTTGGTGATATGGGCTTTGCGGGGTTCTGTCCCCTTGACTACAAAGTGGCATTTTCAGATGGGGAAAAGGACATCCTTGTAAGCTATAACGACGGAAAATGCGATTATATCGAGAGAAAGGCCGTTTTCGAAGGTCTTGTGGGCAGCGTGTATCAGGACGGAGATGAGTTTCAGATCGTTGTACCGCAGTACGATACCTGGGCCACTCTTGAAGCTCTGAACGACGAGCCGCTGTCAGTGGTTGTCTGGCATGAAGGCTTCCACGCCTATCAGAACACCCGGTTTAACCTGTATGAAAACGTAACGGGTGATATTTATTCGGAGACTGAGCTCTCTTCAATCATTGATTCCGATAGCGCGGCAAAAGAGCTGTTTGAGCATGAACTTAAGATATTAAGCCGCATAATTACTGAAGAAAACAGTGGCGATGCAGTGGAAATTGCGATAGAATATACCAAAACAGCCAAGGAGAGACGGGGACTCCTTGCAGATGCAGCAGCCTATTCAGAGGATTTTTATACCATGCTGGAGGGCACTGCATACTACGTAGAAGCACAGGCAGTAAGATCAGAGATGGGTGAAGAGACATATATCAAGAATTACCTGGACACCGCATCTAAATATGTGGATGGCAATGCCAAGTACTATCGCCTCGGAATGCTGGAATGCATGCTTTTGGACAAGTTGGATGAGAACTGGAAGAACTCCTACAGCTTTGACAGACCGCTTATTGAAGTGATAGAGGATTACATCCGCTAAAATCTGCGCTCCTGTGCCGGAAAGGGTGAGAGGTATGGAATATACGGTACTTGGGGCAGATGATGAGATAGAGCTCCTGGATTCCCTGGAGCTTTTTTTGAACAAAGAAGGAATAAGATTTATCAAGGTCGATAACGGATTATCGGCCTTGGAGCAGTTTAAGGCGCTTAAGCCCCACATGCTATTACTTGATGTAATGATGCCGGGGCTTGACGGTTTCGCCGTTCTTAAGAAGATTCGTGAGATTAGCCATGTTCCTGTTATTATGCTGACTGCCAGGAACGAGGATTACGACAAGATCCTGGGGCTTGAGCTGGGGGCTGACGACTATGTCTCCAAGCCCTTCAATCCAATGGAGGTTGTAGCCAGGATCAAGGCTCAGCTTAGGCGCAACTACGATTATCATGACCGTGTCGCAAGGACCTATAGCGCCTTTGGCATAGAACTTAACACTGACGCCAGATCCGTTACCAGAAACGGAGAGAGCATCGCCCTTACAGGCACAGAGTACAAGATTCTTGAACTTCTGATGCCTCATCCCGGGCATATTTTTACCAAACAGCAGATAACAGAATACGTCTGGGACGATGACTGCGCCGCAGACGACAGCACAGTCATGGTTCACATCAGTAACCTTCGCAACAAACTAAGGAAAGCAGATGCTGACAGCGTGATGATCAAGGCAGTTAAGGGCCTTGGCTACAAATTTGAGAAAGAATGAAGCTGACTATGAAGAGTAAACGGGAAAAAAGAAAGAGCATTTTTTCAAGGCTTGTTAAGAGTTACATATTGTTTCTGATAATTACGATCCTGGTGTATCTGGTTCTGGCAGTGGCGCTTCTGATATACTTCGGAAACGGAAGTATGAGCAATGCTTCGCCCCAGTCCTTTGTTCATAACGATGGAACCATTACAGATACTGAGGTTCTCAGTCGTGTCGGGGGCTGGATCGAGGAACTTGACGATAGCGGCAATGTCATTAATGTTGTGGGAGACAAGCTGACAGACAAGTACAGCTATGACCTCACTGATATGGCCAAATACCTGGACATGGGCTACGCATCCTACGAAAAAACAGGAATTGTTCTCAGGGAGTTCGATGTATACGATGATATAGGCTATTCGGCTCTCGTAAGATATGCCGGGGATCCAAAGCGCATTTTTCTTGTCTTTTATCCCTTAGATATGGTGAATTATAAGATTTCATATATGATCACCAATGACAACGGAGGCAGATATATCTGGTTCCTTGTGATCATTGCGACCATGTTCGGACTTGAGATCGCAGGTATCAGTTTCTACCTCAAAAGACATATCGATATGCCTCTTAAGCTTCTGATGAAGGGAATGAATGAAGTTAGCGAAGGCAAGAGAGACGTGGTCATCGACTACAAAACCGACAGGGAATTCGAGGACATCAGAGACCGATTCAATGAAATGGCCGTGAAGCTCAAGGAAACCGAAGAGCAGAAGCATCAGATCGAGCAGAGTAGGAATTTGCTGCTCTTGGAGCTAGCCCATGATATCAAGAATCCCGTGGCTTCAATAAAGAGCAGTGTCTATGCCCTTAAGGAAGGAATTGTCACTGAGGACAAAAAGGATGATTATTACAAGGTAATTGAGATGAAGGTCGAGAGGATCAGCACCCTTATCGCTGACCTTAACACCAGTCTTAAGATAGAGAGCGATGCCTACAAGCTCAACCTGGAAAAGACTGATATTTGTGAGCTGGTTCGAAGGAACTGTGTGGAATTCTACGAAGAGATCGCCGCCACCGGCAAAGAATTTGACATAGATATTCCGGACGAAGCTGTTTTTGCCAATCTTGATACACAGCTCTTCAGGAGAGCGGTAAGTAACCTCCTGGCCAATGCCAATAAATACAACGAGACCGGCAGCAACGTAGGTGTCAGAGTACTTGACGATTCCGGCAAGATAACAATTGAAGTGTATGATGACGGCGAAGCCATAGACGAAGAATTCGCCGCCAGAATGTTCGAATCCTTCGCCAGAGGCGACAAAACCCGAAAAACTGACGGCGGAACCGGTCTTGGCCTTGCCATATCACGCAAGATCGTGGAGCGCCACCATGGAACCCTTAAGTACAAGCGCTCCGGCGGTAGGAACTGTTTTGTTATCGCTATGAAGAAATGTGCATAACATGCTGATTATCGATGAGCCAACATGAGGCAGGGTACAATTGTCAGTTCTGCGAATTCAGGATGGATAAAGCGAATTATTAGCGATTAAGGACCGGGAAGGGGTAGATATATGAGACTGATTTTTATAAGACATGGAGAGCCGAATTATGAAAAGGACTGCTTGACGGACAACGGCATAAAGCAGGCAATAAGCACTGCCGCAAGGCTCAGGGATGAAAATATTAAGGCAATCTATTCTTCTCCAATGGGAAGGGCCAAAGAGACGGCATCTTACACGGCGGGGCAGCAAAAAAAAGATGTGCAGATTCTGGATTTCATGCATGAGATTGACTGGGGAGACAAGGGCGGAGCTGCAGCTGCAACTGATAAGCTACCCTATGACGGTCATCCCTGGACTCTTGCCTACAAAGTACTGACAGATACAGGCGAATATGTGGGCTCTCCCAATTGGCCAGAACACCCCTTTTTCAAGAATAATATCTGTATGGATTATTATGACAAAGTGTCTGATGGCCTGGATGAACTCCTTGGAGAGTACGGTCTTGCAAGGAAAAACGGCCTATATGAATGTACTAAGGAAAATGATGATACCATAGCCATCTTCGCTCACGGCGGCTCCGGAGCAATCCTGTTCTCACACATTTTGAGCCTTCCGCTGCCCTTTGTACTTACTACCATGCCTTACGGAGTCTGCTCCGTCTCAATCCTGCGATTCGATGGAGATCAGGGAGATATGGTAATTCCAAGACTTGAGCTCTTTGACGACATGGGACACATAGAATTCTTCAAGGAAGAGAAGCTACATTTTGACAAATAAGATTAGTATCAAACCCCGGACAAATTGTTCCGGGGGATTTTCTGTTTTAGGGTTCGCTGGTACTAATGCGGGGCTATTTCGGGTATAATTCGTATAGATGTAATGCAAATTACCTCTATATTTAATAAAGGTGGTTTTCCAAAAAAGATGAAAAACAACGCGAAATTATACAGAATCTTAAGGCCTGCTCTGGCGGGATTATTTCTGGCATATTATAATCCTACAATCGTTAACAGTGAGGTGATTCCACGTAAAGGAGCATGTGTTATCGCAGGTAATCACAAGCATGCGATGGATCCGATACTTGTCGACAGTTCCACTAAGAGAGTGGTATACACCCTTGCCAAAAAAGAGCTTCATGACGGTCCCTTCGGATGGTTTTTCAGAGCTATCGGAGCAATACCGGTTGATCTTCACGCAGCCCGTAATAAGGAGGCTCTTGCCAGCGCAGTAGAGCATTTAAAGGCGGGCTGTCTTATTAATTTATCTCCGGAAGCAAAGAGAAATTACACAGAGGAGATTCTTTTACCCTTTAAGCCCGGAGCCGTGGTCATGGCTAAGAGAGCCGGGTGCAGGATCATTCCTTATTCTATAACAGGAGATTACAGATTTAGAAGTAAAAACCTTAAGATTACCTTTGGTGAGCCGATAGACGTATCGAACCTTGAGGTCCCCGAGGCCAATGATCTTCTTTTTTCAACAGTAAAGGAACTATTATTAAATGCAAAATAAAGTTAAAACTCCATGGTATGGATTTTATGACGGAGTAAGGCCCCATTTGGACTATCCGGACTGCTCCGTATACAAGTTTATAGAAGACAGTGCATCTAACCATCCTGACTGTATCGCCTACAATTACTATGGCAAAAAAGGCAGCTACAGGCAGTTTCTTCAGCAGATAGAGCGCTGTGCAAGGGCGCTTAAGGCTCTTGGGATAAAAGAGAAGGACGTGGTCAGCATATGTATGCCCAATACCCCGGAGGCGGTCATCAGCTTCTATGCTATAAACAAGATCGGCGCAGTGGCGAATATGATACATCCGTTGTCTGCGGAACCGGAGATCAAATATTACCTCAGTGTGTCTAAGAGCCGCCTTGCAATAACAATAGATATCGCATATAACAAGATAAAACATGTATTGCAGGATACTCCGGTGGAAAAGGTTATCGTGGTATCCGCCGCGGATTCTATGCCCTTGTATATGAAACCTCTGTATCAGTTTACCAAGGGAAGGAAGATTAAGCCAGAGAGCGACGATGCACATACTACCGGCAGCAGGCTTTCCTTCAGAGAATTTCTAGGGCTCGCAGGCAGTTATCAGGCAAATACTACCGTAGAGACAGGCGGAGACGACGTTGCAGCGATTCTATACAGCGGAGGAACCACCGGATATCCCAAGGGAATAGAACTTACCAATCTTAATTTCAATGCGCTTGCAATGCAGGGAATAGAGGCCTGCGCCTGTCTTAAGGAGAAAGACAGGATATTGTCCATAATGCCCGTTTTTCACGGCTTTGGACTTGGAATATGTATCCACACTGCGCTGTATAAAGGAATGACGGCAATACTTCTGCCTACTTTCAGCGCAGGAACTTTCCATAAGCTCCTTATTAACTATCGGCCCAATGTTATAGCAGGCGTTCCGACGCTCTATGAAGCGCTTCTTAAGAACAAGAAGCTTGAGGGAAAGGATCTATCTTTTCTTCGCTGCGTAATATCAGGCGGAGATTCCCTGTCGGTTAGTCTTAAAAGTAAGATAGATGCTTTTCTCAAGGAACACGGCGCCGATACTCAGGTCAGAGAAGGATACGGCCTTACGGAATGTGTCACAGGAAGCTGCCTGACCCCGCTTGGATACTACAGGGAGGGAAGCATAGGAATCCCCTATCCCGATACCTATTACAAGATCTGTAAACCTGATTCCACACAGGAACTTCCCTATGGAGAGGAAGGTGAGATCGTTCTCGCAGGCACCACAGTTATGAAGGGCTACCTTAACGATCCCGAGGAGACAGGGAAAGTACTTAAACTTCACGAGGACGGCCTTGTATGGCTGCACACGGGAGACCTTGGATATATGGACGAGGACGGCTTCATATATTTCAAGCAAAGGCTTAAGAGAGTAATTGTAAGCTCTGGCTACAGTATATATCCTCAGTACATTGAGAACGTGATCGATTCCTATCCTGATGTACTTATGTCCTGCGTTATAGGGATCGACCATCCCTACAAGATTCAGGTGGCTAAGGCCTTCATTGTACTTAAAAACGGTGTAAGGCCAAGTGATGAGATTCTTGCAGCCATCAAAGCGCACTGCGAAAAGAATCTGGCCGTATATTCCCTGCCCTATGAATATGAATTCAGGGAGGAACTGCCCAAAACACTGGTGGGCAAGGTGGCCTTCAATGAGCTGGTCAAGGAGGAACAGTTGAAGAATGGAAAGAAGGAGTCTTAAGTTTTTACTTATCCATCCTGAAATATCCCGCACCAGATACAATTTTGTCGGAGTTATTGAAAACGAATGTCTGGAGCTTGAATATATCAGTGCCGTATTAAAAGAAAAAGGGCACGAAGTCTATATTTATGACGGACAGGTGGAGACCGCTACGGTTCCTATGGCCCTTAATAAATACGACCCGGACGTGGTCTATGTATGTGGCAGAACAAGGCAGGAGAACTTCATGCTGGAGTATTGCAGAGATGCCAAAGACCACAGTGCCGATACGCTTACGATAATCGGCGGCCTCCACGCACAGCTGTGCTACGAGAGGATGTACAGGGATTGTGTTGACTATATCCTTACAACCTTCAATGTATACAAGATTCTGGATATAATCGACATCGCTTTTTTCGGAAAAGAGCTGCTTAGAACCAAGATGGACGGGATATGCTACCGGGATGGTTCAAAGTGGAGGAGCAATCCATCAACGGCCTTTGATATCAACGATCTGCCGTTGCCGGACAGGACGTACTTTTATGAGCATCCGAATAATTACAGATACCTGGAGCTGGAGCACGCTGCTTGGGTCAGAACCGCCTATTCCTGTCCCTATCGCTGTGAATTCTGCGTCCGCAACAGAATGAATGCAGGTGTTTACGTACAGCGTGACATAGAGAGAGTTGTTGATGAGATTGCGCAGATTAAGTCAGACAATATCTACATTGTGGATGATGACTTCCTCGTTGACGAGAAGAGAGTTAAAAGATTCATCGAGCTTCTGAAACGCAGGAATATCAGCAAAAACTATATCTGCTACGGCAGAGCCGATTTTATCGCGACTCACGAACAGTTGATGAAGGAGTTTAAAGAGGTAGGTCTGTACTACGTGCTGGTGGGGCTGGAATCCTTTGACGACAATCATCTAAACAGCTATGAGAAGCATTCCTCTGCATTTAATAACATTAAAAGTGTCGGAATCTGCAACAGGCTTGGAATTAATCTCATGGGACTCTTTATAGTTGATCTGGACTACACCAAGCGGGATTTCATGCGGCTCTTCAAATGGATAGTAAGGAAAAAACTAAAGCATGTGGCTATTTCCATATATACTCCGGAGATGGGGCTTGAGAATTTTGCCAGATACAAGGATAGGATGATAACCGACAATCCGTCCCATTTTGATTATCTGCATCTGGTGGCAAGACCTACGCATTTGTCGGTAAAAAGATATTATTTCTATTATTATATTCTGCTGATAAGCCTCTTTCTACGAGCCAAGAGAGAGGGAGTATATGACTTCATAGACTACGGCGATTACATCAGATCTTTTATTGCAAATATGTTTAAGAAAAGGAAGAACGACGATGAGTAATTCTGCGGATAGTAAGAAAGCGGTCAAAAAGATTGTGCCAAGTAAGCTTGAGAACGCTTCTTACCCGATTATTTACAGGGTTTTCGGAAGGTTGATCCCTGAAACTATGACTCCCAATCAGATGACGCTTCTGGGGGCAATTGGAGGGCTGTTCGGAATAGTTTGTGCGTTCCTTGCCCGTGTGAACCTGATGTTTCTTATAGGAACCGTTGTGGGACTTATCTGGCATATTATCTGCGACGACCTGGACGGATATATTGCAAGGAAGCGAAATATGGCATCGGAGGCTGGAGCCTTTTTTGACCTTCTGACGGATATACTTCATATCACATATCTGCTGATAGGGCTGGCTTTTGCGAAAGTTGCGAGCTTTGAAGTGATGATATTCATGGTGCCTGTGTATGCACTCATGATGTTTACTGCCATGAATTATATAAGGTATCTTAATGAGTTTCTGTTTCCGAGACTTGGGCCCATTGAGACGCATCTGTTTTTTGCGGCGGTGTGCATAATTACTATGATTGTGGGAACAGATCCTGTGGTTACTGTACCGGGACATGGATTTACCGTAGGAGATATCATTATTCTGATCGGGGCAGTTCCCATGTACTATGAGATGATAAGGCTTCAGATTCAGTTATTTATAAGGTTGAGTAAAAAGAGATGAAGAGTAATGAGAATTATGTCTACGTTGTTCTGGTGAAGGCCCACACAGGGCTTGGAAGCATTGCCAGAGCCGTGACGGGATATGAATATACACATATAGCAGTGTGTCTTGAGGAGCCTTTCAGTGACTTTATAACCTTCTCGAGACGCAGGCACTATGCGCCCTTTGATTGTGGTTTCATGCATGAGAACCTTGAATGTTATGCATATGGCAAACACAACAGAGTTAAATTAAAGGTGTTCAAGGTGCCTACAGATGATGCGGGACTTGTGCGGATCAAGAGCTATATTGCAGATATCGAAGCGGATTCCGAATATATTTTTAACCTGTATTCAATGGCAACAATGCCGATTCTTCATGGCTTTAAGATATACAAGGCGCTTAATTGTATGTCCTTTGTGGCAAAGATTATAGAAATGACAGGAGCTGTGAAACTGTCAAGGAAGTATTACCGCTACAGTATCAAGGATATGGACCGACTACTTACCGGGTATCTGTATAAAGAGGAATTCTTTTACAAAAAAAGCGCGCAGGATGGCGGGTATATGAAAAGAGTTTCGCCACTTATCAATGCGGGATTGTTTTTCAGGATAAATTCGAAGCTTATATACAGAATGATTTTCAGGCGGTTCTGCGATTAAGTTCTTTTTCTGTATTCTCTGGGAGAGCAGCCGTATTTTTGGGCAAAAACCTTGTAGAAATATGCGCTGTTCTCGTATCCGATTTTTTCAATGATATTTTCTGTGGTCAGTGTTGTGTTTTCCAGGTAGTAGGCGGCTTGCTGGAGCTTTCTTTGCTGAAGGAGCTGCTTGAAGTTACAGCCGGTGTGACTCTTGAGAAGGCGGCTTAAGTAGGCGGTGGTGTAGCCGGTCTGCGTTGCAAGTTCCTCAAGGGTTCCGCAGGCGAAGTTGTGGTCAATGTACTCAAGGGCAGTAATGGTGATATTCTGACCCTTGGAGCGCATGTCCTTAAGAGTGTCTGCGGACAGTGCCGCCAGATTCATTAGAAGCAGGTCCATGGTGGAATGTACGATCTGATTCATGTCATTTGGATGATTTATCAGAGTCCATATGAGGTTTTCCATAAGATTCTCAACAGCGATTACTCCTGCAGCGTGATACAGGAGGTAGTCGCTGTATCTTTTTTTCTCTGAGAGGGAGGCGATGATAAAGCCCCTTAGGATGTTTTCCTTGTCGTAGGAGACGCTTCCCCGGGAAAAGAATTCCGGAAGAATAATGAAGTTAAGGGCAAGGTCGTTCCTTTTGCAGGGCAGGATCTCATGTCTTGCGTGGCGGTTCATAAGGAGGATATCGCCTTTTCTTAAGGTAATGGTGTCGCCGCCGACGATCCTTGTGGTAAGGCTCCCTTTCAGCATAACTACCATTTCTATGTAGTTGTGGCGGTGTTCGGGAAAGTGGGCGAACCTGGTGTGAGGGCGGATCGCAATGAGCTTACCCTGCTCCAGGAGCTTGGCGGAGTCCACCACGAACTCATCTTCGGAGGTGTAGAGCTCCTTGGAAATGGAGGCGTTCTCCTTGACGATCTTTTCTTCCTCTTCGGTAATTTTGTACAGATGATCCAGAATTTCTTTTCTCATTTTTATCCCTTGAATTAATGTCAAATAAGGTTCCATTTTGGCACTTATATGGTTCTAGAAAACAGTGCCTGTGCATAATATTATAGCATCATAAACATGAATTGTATCGGGGTACGTATATGAACAGATATTTTTTGGCAATCGACATTGGGGCATCCAGTGGCCGGCATATGCTGGGATGGATGGAAGATGGCAAAATGAAGCTCAAGGAGATGCACCGCTTCGAGAACAGGCAGGTCATGAAGAATGGGCATCTGTGCTGGGATCTGGAGAACCTCTGGACCGGCGTTGTAGAAGGCCTCAAGGCCTGCAAAAATGAGGATATGATTCCCGAGACCATTGGAATCGACACCTGGGCAGTGGATTTCGTTTTACTTGATGATAAGGATGAGATCATAGGAGATGCTGTTGCTTACAGAGATGAGCGAACCAAGGGGATGGATAGCGAAGTTTTTTCCATTATTTCCGAAAAAGAACTGTATGCAAAATGCGGAATTCAGAAGCAGCCCTTTAACACCATATATCAGCTGATGGCGGTTAAGAAGGATATACCGGAGGCGCTTCAGGCGGCGAAGACTTTTTTGATGCTGCCGGATTACCTGAATTTCAGGCTGACGGGAGTTAAGAAGCAGGAGTATACCAATGCCACCAGTACGAACCTGGTAAATGCTAAGACCAAGGCATGGGATATGGAACTGATCGATAGACTTGGACTTCCCGCAGGGCTCTTCGGAGAGCTGTCTCAGCCCGGGACCGTTGTTGGAGAGTTGTGCGAAGATATTGTGAAAGAAGTTGGCTTCACATCTAAGGTTATCCTTCCCGCAACCCACGACACCGGATCAGCGTTCCTTGCTGTTCCCGCAAGAGATGAGACCAGCGTATACTTATCCAGCGGAACCTGGAGTCTTCTGGGAGTGGAGAATAGGGAACCTATTACCACAGAGGCTGCAAGAAAAGAGAATCTCACCAACGAGGGCGGAGCCTTCGGTACCTACAGATTCCTTAAGAATATTATGGGGCTTTGGATCATTCAGTCCGTAAGGCGCGAGCTTAACGGCACTGAATATGTTGAGGGCAGAAAGAGTAAATATGCTACAGGCATAACTTACAGCTTCCCGGATCTCATTGCAGAGGCGAGGGCTGCAGAAGGCTTTGAGACTGTACTTGATGTCAATGATGAGTCTTTTTTATCACCTGTAAGTATGATAGATGCCATCAAGTACTACTGCGCAGATCATGATAAGGCAGTTCCGGAGACTGTTGGAGAAATCATGCAGTGTGTATATAAGGGATTGTCGCAGTGCTATGCAGATACAGTGAAGCAGATCTCCGAGATCACGGGTAAAGAGATAACCGGCATTAATATTATCGGAGGCGGATGCCAGGACGGATACCTCAACGAGCTGACAGCTAAGGCTACGGGACTTCCTGTATATGCCGGCCCCATCGAAGGTACAGCGATCGGCAATCTGGTGATTCAGATGATAAATGCAGGGCTATTTAGTGACCTGGCACAGGCAAGAGATTGCATATTTAAGAGTTTTAGTATCGAAGAGTTCTGAAATATAAGATTCATAGCAGTTGATAATATAGTTAATGGAGGGAGTTATAAAACATGAGCTACGAACAGGCAAAAGAGAAATACGCAGCACTTGGAATCGACACAGAAAAAGCGATAGAAAAGCTAAAAAACGCTGAAATAGCGCTTCACTGCTGGCAGGGAGACGACGTAAGAGGTTTTGATACGGACCCAAGTAAGCCCCTTACAGGCGGAATTCAGACTACAGGAAATTACCCGGGAAGAGCAAGAACTCCGGAGGAACTCATGGCGGATATCGATGAGGTATTAAAGCTCATCCCCGGAAGAGCCAAGATGAACCTTCACGCCAGCTACGCAATCTTTGACGATGAGAACGGTGGCTGGGTGGACAGAGATAAGCTTGAGCCCAAGCACTTCAAGAAATGGGTGGATTTCTGCAAGGAAAGAAACCTTGGCTGCGACTTTAATCCCACATTTTTCTCACATCCCAAATGTGATCCTCTGACACTGGCTTCGCCCAATGAGGAGACAAGAAAGTTCTGGATCGAGCATGGTAAGGCATGCATTAGGATATCCAATTACCTCGCTGAGGAGCTGGGTGAGCCCTGCATTATGAACATCTGGACCGGCGATGGCTTCAAGGATGTTCCGGCAGACAGAAAGGGACCCAGAGACAGATACAAGGATTCCATCGAGCAGATTCTGTCTGAGCCCTTTGATTTTAACAAGGTTAAGCCCTGCGTAGAGTCCAAGGTATTCGGCATCGGCGTGGAGTCCTATACTGTGGGAAGTGCGGAGTTTACACTGACTTTTGCGGCAACTCATTCGGATAAGTGTATTCCTCTTATGGACAATGGTCATTATCATCCAACAGAGGTTGTAAGTGACAAAATTCCTGCACTTTTGTCCTTCTTCCCCAATATCGCACTTCATATCACAAGACCTGTGCGCTGGGATTCAGACCACGTAGTTCTTTTCGACGATGAGACCAAAGAGATCGCAAAAGAGATCGTTCGCTGCGGCGGACTTGATGGCAAGGTATTTATGGCACTGGACTATTTCGACGCTTCGATTAACAGAATCGGCGCATGGGCTACAGGCTTTAGAAATACACAGAAGGCTCTTCTTAATGCTCTTTTGACCCCCAATGAGGAATTTAAGAGCTTGCAGGATAACAGCAACTTTACCAAGCTTCTTGTGATGCAGGAAGAGATGAAGACAATGCCTTTTGGTGATGTCTGGAACGAGTATTGCAGACGCTGCGGCGCCCCTGAGGACGGCAAGTGGTTCGAAGAGGTTGAGCGCTACGAGAAGGAAGTTCTGTCAAAGCGCGTGTGAGGCGGATTTTGATAAGCACGAGTTTGATAAAACAGCTATAATACATAATTAATTACTTATACACAGGAGATTTATCATGAAGGTTTTAGAAGCAGAATTTACACAGGGCTTTATCAGAATGGCCAACGATGGCTGGGAGCAGGGCTGGCACGAGAGAAACGGCGGCAATCTCTCCTATAGAATGAAGGCTGAGGAGGTTGAGCTGGTAAAAGAGGAATTCAAGGAGGGAGAGTGGCAGGATATCGGAACCACAGTTCCCGGTCTTGCGGGAGAATTTTTCCTTGTAACAGGTTCAGGCAAGTTTTTTAGAAACGTGATCATCAAGCCGGAGGACAGCATGTGTATAGTAGAGCTGGATGATAAGGGCGAGAAATACCGCATTGTCTGGGGCCTTATTAATGGCGGAAGACCTACTTCCGAGCTTCCCTCACATCTTATGAACCATGAGGTTAAAAAGAGGCTTACAGATGGAAGATACAGGGTTATCTATCATGCACACACCACCAACACAATAGCTCTTACTTTTGTGCTTCCTCTTACTGATGAGGCTTTCACAAGAGAGCTGTGGGAGATGGCTACAGAGTGTCCCGTAGTGTTCCCCGATGGAATTGGCGTTGTGCCCTGGATGGTTCCCGGAGGAAGAGAGATTGCAGTGGAGACCAGTAAGCTCATGGAGAAATATGATGTTGCCATCTGGGCTCACCACGGAATGTTCGCAGCAGGAGAGGATTTTGACCTCACCTTCGGACTTATGCACACTGTTGAGAAGTCCGCAGAGATACTGGTGAAGACTCTTTCCATGACAGGAACTAAGAGACAGACCATCACTCCCAATGATTTCAGACATCTGGCTAAGGATTTCAAGGTTACTCTTCCTGAGAAGTTCCTTTTTGAGAAATGATGGGTTTGAACTAAATACTTTTAGCGGAATTAAGGCTGTGGTCTAAGGATCATAGCCTTTTTCAGTGTAAAATCAGGCATAATAAGTGATTTTTCTTCTCGATATGGGGATTTATCCTATGCTATAGTTAGTACATGGGTGTTTAATACGGAAACTTTACTAACTTATGACCTACTTAAAAAGGGGGAAAGATCGATGCTTAATATAGAACATTTAACCAAACGATATGGGGACAAGCTGGCGGTGGACGATCTGTCTCTTCAGATCATGCCGGGAGAGATCTACGGATTTATCGGCCACAACGGCGCAGGCAAGACCACGACCTTAAAGAGCGTGGTGGGAATACTGCAGTTTGACCAGGGTAAAATAACCATAGACGGGAAATCAACCATGGATTCGCCTCTTGAGTGTAAGAAGAACCTGGCTTATATTCCCGATAACCCGGATCTGTACGACTTCATGAGCGGTATCAGGTATCTGAATTTTATAGCTGATGTCTTTGAGATTCCTGTTTCTGAAAGGAATGAGAGAATCCGCAAATATGCAGATATTTTTGAGCTGACAGATGATCTGGCGCTTCCTATTTCTGCATATTCTCACGGAATGAAGCAGAAACTTGCCATAATCTCAGCCTGGATGCACTCACCGAAGCTTATCATAATGGATGAACCCTTCGTGGGACTTGATCCCAAGGCCGCACATCTTTTGAAGGAAATGATGAGAGAGCATTGCGACAGGGGAGGAGCCATTTTCTTCTCAACTCATGTACTGGAAGTGGCGGAGAAGCTCTGTGACAAGGTTGCAATCATCAAACAGGGAAAGCTTATTAAGTCCGGAACAATGGAAGAAGTTAAGGGAGACGCAAGTCTTGAAGATGTATTCCTTGAACTGGAGGAGGTGCCTGAATGCTGAGGATCCTTGTAAAAAAACAGCTTGAAGAAGTTTTCAGAGGATATTTCTATAATTCAAAGAAGAACTGCATGCGCCCCAAATGGCAGATTGCGCTATATTTCGTGTTCTATGCGCTGATAATGGTGGGACTTTTGGGAGGCATGTTCACGGGGCTTTCTTTTTCACTGTGTGGACCCTTTACTGCTGCGGGATATGGCTGGCTGTATTTCGTTATGATGGGAGGAATTGCCGCTGCTATCGGAATATTTGCCTCGGTGTTTAACTGTTACTCGGGGCTGTACCTTGGCAAGGACAACGACCTTCTTTTTTCCCTGCCGATCCCCCTTCGGATCATCATTGCTTCAAGACTTATCAATGTCTATATTCTTGGAGCCATGTATTCCGCCACGGTTATGATCCCGACTTCGGTTATATATTGGATAACCGCAGGAATCAGCGCAATCAGCGTTATATGCCATCTGCTGTGGTATATCATGATCACTGTTTTTGTGCTGATGCTGTCCTGTATTTTCGGCTGGATTGTTGCTAAGCTCAGTCAGAAGATCAAGAACAAGGGACTTATCAGTGCTGCTGCAACGCTCCTGTTTATTGGTCTATACTATTATTGTTATTTCAAGGCAGGGGACCTTATTCAGCAGGTCATTACCCATGTGGATTCTTACGCAGATAAGATAAAAGGTGCTGCATATATCCTATATCTGTTCGGAAGAGTAGGGGAGAGCGATATCATTGCAACCCTGATAATGTCTGCGATAACCGCAGTGGTCTTTACTCTGGTGTGGAGACTTATGAGCAGGAGCTTTCTGAAGATAGCCACAGCAGAAGGAAAGACTGCGAAGATTAAGTACAGGGAAAAAAGATATACCCAGAAGACAGTATTCGGCGCTCTCGTATCCAAGGAACTTGCCAAGTTTACCTCCAGCTCCGGATATATGCTCAACTGCGGCATGGGAATACTACTGATTCCCGTCGGAGGGATTGCCCTTTTATTTAAGGGGAAAATGCTGGCAGAGGTTATAGGAAATATGTTCGCTGATAAGCCGGGAGTACTGCCGATAATGATCTGCGGAGCACTGTGTACCCTGGCTGCAATGAATGATATCGCAACGCCTTCGGTTTCACTTGAGGGCAAGAGCCTGTGGATACCGCAGTCACTACCTGTTCATGCCGGAAAGGTCCTTCGCGCCAAGGCCTGCATTCAGATAATTCTGACCGGGATTCCGATGTTAGTTGCCTGTATCTGCGCTCTTTTTGTTGTGGATGCGTCTGTACCGGTGAAGATACTTATGGTGATAGTTCCCTTGATCCAGGTCGTCTTTTCATCACTTTTTGACCTGATCCTGGGACTTAAGATGCCACTTCTTAACTGGACCAACGAGCTTGCGCCCATCAAACAGAGCGGAGCCATTGTGGCATCCATGTTCGGCGGCTGGATCTTTACCATGATCATGATGGTGGCATATATTCTGGTGGGGTATAAGCTGGGGGCCTTCACCTACCTGATCATCTGCGGCGTGATCTACGCACTTGCGGCACTTATCATGCTCAGATGGCTGGATACAAAGGGGGCAAAGGAATTCGAAGCACTGTGATTACATGGCAGTCGGAATTATATTCGCAGGTCTTCTGATGTCAACACGTTACGGCGCCAGGTTAAGAGCATTTAAGAAGAGATTATTGAATAAAGCAATAAAATGACAATATAAATGCCCCGCAGTCCAGCAAATAACTGAGCTGTGGGGCATTGTGAATAACAATAGTTATTAAAATTATTCCTTACCACTCCAGCAATAAGTACACAGCTTACAGGGCTCAAGAGGAATAGCTTCCACCATATCGTCGAGACGATGGTAGTGAAGTGATGTGAAGTTGAGCTCTTTTCTTATTTCCTCAAGCATTGCCTCGTACTGAGGTGAATCGGGATCGGTGTACTTGCGGATGGCCTCTTCATTGGGTGAAGGATAACCCTCAAGCTTCTCGATAACACGTCTTGTGATAAGCTCCATCTCGGAGTTGGATCTTGAGAAGTTCAGGTATTTACAGCCGTAGATGAGAGGAGGGCAGGCAGGTCTGATGTGGACCTCGCTGGCGCCACTCTTGTACAGGAACTCTGTGGTCTCTCTAAGCTGCGTTCCTCTTACGATGGAGTCATCGATAAGAAGAAGGCTCTTGTTGTTGATGAGCTGATTGATGGGAACCAGCTTCATCTTGGCGATAAGATCTCTTCTGGACTGCATTGTGGGCATGAAGGATCTGGGCCAGGTAGGTGTATATTTAACAAAAGGTCTTGAATAAGGGATTCCTGAGGTGTTGGAATATCCGATGGCATGTGCCACGCCGGAATCCGGAACGCCTGCAACAAGATCGGGGTGAAGGCCCCTTTGCATATCTCGCTGGGCCAGCTTGGCTCCGCAGCCGTATCTTACTTTTTCAACGTTAAGGCCCTCATAACAGGAAGCCGGGAAACCGTAATAGATCCAGAGGAAGGTACAAATGCGCATATCATCAAAGGCAGGTGCCACTATTTCAACACTTTCGGGAGTAATATATGCTATTTCACCGGGACCAAGTTCCTTGTAGTGATCATAGCCCAGATTCAGATATGAGAAGCTCTCGAAGCAGGCGCAGAAGCCGTCGTCCTTGTGGCCTATCTGAATAGGAGTTCTGCCGTACCTGTCTCTTGCTGCGTAGATGCCCTCGGGAGTCATAAGAAGAAGGGACATGGAGCCCTTGATGACCTCCTGAGCGTAACGAATACCTTCGACAATGGTTACTTTCTGATTGATAATGGATGCCACCAGCTCGGTGGGATTGATGTCGCCGCCGCTCATCTCAAGGAAGTGAGAGCGATTGTCTGCAAAAAGCTTGTTGGTGATCTCATCGATGTTGTTGATCTTGCCAACGGTAGTAATGGCAAAGGTACCGTGGTGTGATCTTACGATCAGGGGCTGGGGCTCAAAATCAGAGATACAGCCAATTCCCAGGTTACCCTCCATTCTCTGAACATCATCTTCAAATTTAGGTCTGAAGTAGGACCTTTCGATGTTGTGAATAGAACGATCGAATCCGTTTTTCTTACTGTATACTGCAAGTCCGGCACGACGTGTGCCAAGGTGTGAGTGATAGTCTGTGCCGTAAAAAAGATCGAATACTGCACTTTCACGAGATGCTACGCCAAAAAAACCGCCCATGGAATCCTCCTATGTGTTACTTTTTTAGTTGCCTTGTGTATTTTAGCACATAAATTTTATTTTTTTAATATGTATAAACAATGTTTAACTGGAGAATAGAGCTTGTATGATGATATAATGTGAATGGATATACGCAAAAATGTACGTTTGTTTCTCGGGATGCAGAGGAACGGTTATGATACTGGAAACGTTACAATACTATTGGCCCCGAATATTGCTGGGCGTGTGGTTTGCATTTGTCAATTCCTCCATTACGGCAAGAAGGGGCAATAAGAAAAATTTTATAAGGGATTTCCTCATTCTGTTTTGCTTTTCCTGCACAACGGTTGCTATTGTAAATGAAAAGCTGACAGGCTTTTTGTTTGAGCGCTTTTATGCACATGCCATTGCGAGTTATTCATCAGATACACAGACGGTGATCTTTTTGGCCTTCAGTCTGTTCAATGATGCAATATCCCTGATACTTCCCATATATTTATTCAAAAAAGTCATACACGAAAGATTTACGGTCGCTGCCACAGTATATTTGATGTATGTCATTCTGGACAGAATGTGCCTTGTTATGGCGGTATCAGCCTTTTCTTACTTTGCCATCCTGCTGATAGTCCTTATCCTTGGAGTTGCCCTTTTTGCCAAAAGGATGCAGTTTGTGGTCAATCACTCAGACAGAATAGAGTGGGAGCCGGTTATGTATTACCAGCTGGGACTCTTTTTCCTTCTGGATGCGCTATATGCGGTTTATTATGTTTTTCCGGGGATTATTAATGGAAAACCGGATCTAAAAAATCTATGGATTGATTCCATTGTTATTGTATCCTTCGGATTCTTCATAGGCTTTACGCGTTTAAATATCAAAGCATCCAGGGAACGGGCTGAGAAGCTCGAGTATATGCAGGAACTCCAGGAGAGCGAGAGAAGCATTATCATGAAGTTCTCTGAGATATCCGAGGCCAAAAGCGGAGAGACAGGTCAGCACGTTCGCAGAGTTGCGGAGTATTCGGCGCTTCTTGCAAAGGAATACGGATTTAGTGATGATGAGGTGGGACAGATAAGAATTGCATCAATGATGCATGACGTAGGTAAGCTTCTTGTTCCCAGGGAAATTATTGAAAAGCCCGGTAAGCTCACCGATGATGAGGTTAAGATCATGAGGCTTCATACTACCTATGGAGATAATATCCTGTCTAATTCAAAGGGGGAAGAGATCGTGATGGCCCGGCAGATCGCAGGTCAGCACCATGAGTGGTGGGACGGAAGCGGATATCCCAAAGGTCTGTCAGGGGATGAGATATCTCCGTATGCTCAGATTGTGGCTGTGGCAGATGTATATGACGCCCTTACCAGCAGAAGATCCTACAAGGAACCCTGGGACAGCGAAGCTGCAAGACAGGAGATTCTGTCCCAGAGCGGAAGTCAGTTCTCACCGATAGTTGTGGAAGTCTTCGACAGGAGCTTTGACAAGATCCTGGAGATTCAGAAGACTTATGCTGATGAATAGGTCAGATTATCTTCTTGACCTTAAAGAAGACAAGGCTTCCCACAACAATGGCAATAGATAATATAATGATCACAGGGTAACCGACCCTGGATTCCAATTCCGGCATATACTTGAAGTTCATGCCATACCAGCCTGCAATCAGGGTAAGAGGCATGAAGATCGTTGTAACCACTGTAAGGACGGTCATGATGCGATTCTGTTTAACATCCAGCTGGGACTGATAGAGGTCGTTGAGCTGGATGGTGTAGTCACGAAGGTGGGTGGCGGCGTCATAGAGCCTGTCCACACGGCTTGAGAACATATGGAAATATCTGAGGTTGTCCTCGTCAAAAAAGCCGTTCTCATTTTCCTCAAGCTCCTGGCCGAAGTCCTGAAGCTGTTCATAGTGAATCCGAAGGTCACGGATATCGCCGCGGATCTCGTTGTTTCGCTGAATAGGAGCTTCCTCGGCATTGGCCATAATTTCTTTTTCTATAGAATCAAGTTCTCTTTCATATCTCTGCATTATCTGCAGGTCATCGTGAATCAGCATTTCGAGAAAATCATACAGAAATCTTTCAAGGGAGGGCTTTCTCCACTTTTTGTTTCTCTGAATACGCTTAACCAGAGAAAGTGCGCTTTTTCCCGCATCTATGAAGACAATGCCCGTCTCATCCAGGGCAAAAGAGAATTTCTGAACTTCATCTGCAATTGCGGACTGGGCCGGAATACAGAAGGTTCCGGTGAGGGAGTCGAAGTTAACCTCGGCTTTGGTGGTGAGGACATCGTCAAGGCTCAGGTCAAAGTCTATGCCCATGTCAAAGTTCTCGCTCTGTTCCTGCCACTGCTCGGGAGTAAGAACCGCCACATAGGGTGAACCTGCGTCGTGACATTGCTCTGCGCTGCATTCTTCCAAAGTATTTCGAATCAAATAGTACATGGCTTTTCCTCCCAGGATAAAAATATCTAATGGAAGTATAGCATTATTTGCTGTTTCCTTCAAAATAAAGTAGTATAAAACGCCTGTTTTACTGTATACTTAAAGGCCATACTAAGCTAAAATGTTGCTATATTCTGGCCGGAGGGCAATCATAAAAGGAAGGTTGGGGAAAATGGAAAAGAACGAGGAAAAGACTCTCCTTAAGTCTTACAGGGAGGATGTGGCTGAGTTTCTGGAAGCGGCACCAAACTATCATATAACTACAATAGTTTCAGTACCGCATGCACTTGAGATCAAAAAGCAGCTGCAGATTCCCGGAATGACACCGGGGAAGTATTTCAGGGAGAACAGTGAGCTGTACAAGGGATGGATTGATGAAGAGCTGCTGGAATCCTTTTACTATGCCGTTGATAACGTTATCTATTGGCAGCATGTTGACAGAAGCGACCGCAGAACCTTAAGAGACCTGTGCTATGCAAATAACGTGGGGAAAATAGCCAATGTCATCGCTAACTTCCATGATCATACGGGGGGCAAAAACGATGCAAAGAGCCTTATGAACAGCAACGGCTATATTATCGCAGCCGAGCTGGACAGAGGTAACAAGGAACTGGAAGACCTTATTGAAGAGCAGATAATGGAATCCGGCGGACAGGTCACCTATAGCATGATCCGCGGCATTATGATGAGTAAGAGCACCAGGCTCTATGAGGCTCTGGGCAAGCTCCTGGTGGCTGCAATGCTTCAGGAGGGGCTTCGCCAGGCTATCTGTGAGTGTATGGACTGTGGTCGTGAAGAGGCCTTCCTGTATTTCTATAAGATTCTTATCGATAACGATATGTTCAGATTCTCCTCGGTGGTGAGAGCCGGAGGAACCTGGACAGGACTGATCGATCCTTTTGACAGCAGAACCCATGAGAGAGTCAGCAAAAAAATGTTTGAGCTGTGCTATGAATATCTGACTGACAAGGATGCTCAGAAGGCAGCGCTTGCAGGAGAGGATTCCATGCAGGTATTTATCGCACTATGGTCACTGGGATGCCACAATGCAGGTGACAGCAGCGCTGCGGCCAAGGAGCTCTTTAAGAGCGGTACTCCTCATCAAAGACTGGTTGCAATGTACTATCTGTTATCCCTGCATTTCCACGACGGCTCCGTTATAGAGGCTGTGAGATGCCACAGTGATGAGCTTGCCCTGATGGCATTTGCGGTAAGGGATATTGAGCTTAATGCATGCTCTCTCATCTGTCATGTGGTGGGAAGTACTTATGCATATGCTTATATGAACGATGATGATAAAAAGGAGCCTATCCGCAAGGGCTATGCTGCTCCTACAGAGCTTTTCGGTGATGTGTCCGGTTATAGGGAGCTATATGATCTTTTTTACGGCATTTATAAAAATATGCCAAGCAAAAAGATGGAATTTTCACCCTGTGTGTTCCCCTGGCACAGCGAAAAACTCACAAAATCCGATGTACTTGTGATAATGGCATATCTTGCCAGCGCCATGAAGGACACCGCCCTTGGTGATGAAGTACTTGGAATGCTCACGGATATTGGTGGAAATCGCGGAAGAGTCTTGGAGCTCCTTGCGGCGGAGCCTTCCACAGATATACAGAGAAAGACCGTACTTGCTATGGTAAGTAACGCCGACACTGAGACGAGAGCTGTTGCCCTTCGTATTCTTGAGACAATGGAGCTTAGCGATGCTGAGTACGGCGTACTTGAGGACATTCTTAGATTAAAGAAGGCCGATATGAGAAACAAGGTCATCGTTTTCCTCTACAACAAGCGTACAGGGCAGGAGCTGCAGGATATGCTAAAAAGGCTCCTTTCGGCAAAATATGAGGAGAAGCGCCTTGGAGGCCTTAGTATTATCACTATGCTAAGGAAAGATGAAACAAGAAAAGAGGAGTTCCAAAAGGCCCTGCCTCTCCTTGACCTGATCACCGACAAGACCGACCACGAGAAAGTATTAATAGATGAGATTACGGCCGGAACTCAGGAAGAGACTAAGATAGAAGAAAAACAGTTGTTATTTGATCCGGACGCTTCCTACACGCCCTCTTTTGATGAGAAATGGATAGCTGAGTGCAAAAAGACGTTTGCATCGGTTTTCCCGAATTCTGTTATGGCAGGAGAAAAGACATCTTCGGATGAATACACAAGACTTCTTAAACACCTTCAGGAGCTGGACAATCTTATTGAGAAAAATAAGCATCTGGAGTGCATTAACTGTTTCGGAAATACCTGCCTTCTCGAGAATCTGGAAGCGCTTCATTACAGGGTAGATGATGCAAGCGGCGCTACGCTTGAAAGTGGCTATAATCATGAGGAGCTGTGGAAGGATTTCTACGAAAGTAAGCTCGGCAGTGATTACAGCCTTGTTCTGAAGCTCTATATGATGATGACAGGCAAAGAAAAAGATGATATCAGGGACTTTTTTGATAAGCCTATGACGGAGCTCTTTGGCGAGGAATACCGGCAGTCAGTAACTCTTAAGCATGTTACGGTTGTCAGGCTGGTTCTTAGGTATCTTGAGGAACAGTACAGAGATAAGGAGCTTGTAAAACAGCTTGCTGTGGCCATTTCGCACTGGCTTGTCACAGATTGCAGCCATCCTCTCAGCTATCATTATGAGACCGAAGATTACTGGAACAAAAAGACTGTCGATGAGCATTGCAGTATTTTAGAGCTTCTTTTAATGAAATACTTCATGGGTATTTATTACAATCCGGTGGAGGATTTTGACAGACTGTTCCCGCTAAAATATGCGATTACTGAGAAGGCTGAGCTTGAGGATTCCAGGCATAATTGTCGTGGCTATTACGGTGAATACGTTGGTAGCGGCATCAGAACACTCACAATCGATGATTATATTAAAGCCTATGAGGCCGGGCTTATTTCCCACAGCTTCCTTGAAAAGTACTTATGGAGCGAGAAGATGATCAAAACCTCCGTTGGCACTGTTTCCGATTATGTAAGGAGCATAAGGGAAAAGGGTAAATCCGTTACCGGAAGAAAGAGATACTACATTAGCCACAATATCGATTACTACTTCTATTACAAGGATAACGATGAGAAGAATAAGAGGCTGGAGGAGATAGTTAACGACTGCTACGACAAAATAGTTCCTGTCATTATGGAAGCTGAACTTACAAGAGGCGATATGGCTTCCGAATACACGAAGTGTGTACCTGATCTTCACCGTATATACGGAACCGAATATTTTGTCAGGATTCTGGCAGCTCTTGGTAAACAGAAGCTCAAACCCGCCGATACCATTAACATGTCCTACAAGAATTACACTTTGAGCAGAGTGGGAAGTCTGGGACATTTATTGGAGGTCTGCATCCCTGCAGATGGAGAAAATGCCGATACACTTAGGGCTGCTCTCAAGGGCACAAAGATCTCTGACAAAAGGCTGGTGGAGGCAGCGCTGTTTTCTCCCGAATGGATAGACATCGTGGGAGAATATCTTGGCTGGGAGGGCTTTACTTCCTGTTGTTATTATTTCATAGCTCACATGAATGAATATTTTGATGATAAGAGGGCAGCAATTATAGCCAAGTTCACACCTCTTTCCTCCTGGTCTCTCAACAGAGGCGCATTTGACAGTCTGTGGTTCAAGGATGTATATGCCACAATAGGAGAAGACAGGTTCAAAGAAATCTATGACGCCGCCAAATACATAAGTAACGGTGCCAAGCATACCAGAGCAAGAAAATACGCGGACGCAGCTCTGGGTAAGCTTGAGATCGAAGAGGTATGCAAGGAAGTTGAAGATAAGCGCAACAAGGACTTGCTCATGGCCCTTGGAGCAATTCCCTCCAAGACACCGGATGACCTTAGAGACAGATATGTTTTTATCAGGAAGTTCGAAAAAGAGAGCCGAAAGTTCGGCGCCATGAGAAGAGAGAGCGAGCAGACCAGCTCTCAGATGGCTATCAAAAATATGGCCCTTGCTAACGGCTATAACGATGACATGCGTTTTATCCTCAAGATGGAGAGCAGTGTTTCCGAGGGACTTCTTGGTTTCTTTGAGCCTCACAGGATTGATGACGTGGAGGTATTCCTTGAGCTCGACAGCACCGGCAAGATAACAAATGCCTGCATCAAGGATGGCAAAAAGCTAAAAAGTATCCCTGCATCTCTTAAGAAAAACGAGTATGTTCTTGAACTTACCGAGGCTAAGAAGACTCTTACAAATCAGGGTTCAAGAAGCAGATATATGTTTGAAAATGCCATGGAGGAGGAGACTCCTTTTACCATCGGAGAACTTAGAGACCTTGCCAAGAGCCCTGTTATTAAGCCGGTTGTAAGCACGCTGGTTCTTAAGACCGCAGATTCGTACGGATTCCTCGAGGAGTTGTCAGAACTTAAGGCAGATACCGAGGTACTTATCGCTCACCCCTGGCATCTGTATCAGAGCGGTGTGTGGCGCGATTATCAGAAAAAGATATTTGACCTTCAGATCAGACAGCCCTTCAAGCAGGTATTCAGAGAGCTGTATGTGAAGACTGAGGAGGAGATGGAGCAGCTTCGCACTCAGCGCTTTGCCGGCAATCAGATACAGCCCGGGCGTACGCTGGCGCTTCTGCAAGGAAGACGTTGGGTTGCGGACTATGAGGACGGCCTTCAGAAGGTTTATTACAAAAAGAACATCATTGCTTCAATATATGCAATGGCTGACTGGTTCTCCCCGGCTGATATCGAGGCACCAACCCTTGAATGGGTGGGCTTCTATGACAGAAAGGGCTTTGGAGATAAGAAGATCAAGGAGGTTCCGGATATTCTTTTCTCTGAAGTAATGAGAGATGTGGACCTTGTGGTCAGCGTAGCCCATGCAGGCGGTGTTGATCCGGAGTTCTCACACTCAACTATAGAGATGAGAAAGGCCATTGCTGAGCTTACTCTTCCTCTGTTCAAGCTGGATAATGTAACATTTACCAAGACCCACGCCATCGTTCAGGGAAGCAGAGCCAGCTATACAATTCACCTCGGAAGCGGCGTGATCCATCAGGAAGGCGGCCCTATGATCAATGTTCTTCCTGTTCACTCACAGCACAGGGGCAAGCTCTTCCTTCCCTTTGTGGATGATGATCCCAAGACAGCTGAGGTGATCACCAAGATCCTGTTCTTTGCTCAGGACAAGAAGATCAAGGATCCGTTTATTCTTGACCAGATCAGATGACAAGGTGCATGCAAAAAGTAGTTGTATCTTCAAGATATAGTCAGTATCATGTATAATGCTATTTATACTAAATCTATCTGACAGGAGAACAAACAAGCATGTGCAAATTTTGTGAGAAAAAAGCAGCCGGAGATATCTTCGGCGAAGAAACCATATTTTTTGAGAAGATCCAGCAGGAGGAGGGCTTGTTTTTAGTGAATTCACTCCAGTTAGACCCTGACAGCAAGGAGCTGGCACTGGTACTAAGCAGTGAAGACGGTAGGTTAGACAAGGAGTTTGTTAAGTCTATTAAATATTGTCCCTTCTGCGGAAGAGAGCTCTGATCATCAAGAGAGTGGAACTGAAACTATTAGGTTTGGTTCCACTCTTTTTTACATATTCATGTATAATTGAAGGTGCTTATGTTTTAATAATGGGGGAAAGGAAAAGAGATCATGAAAAATAAGTTTAACGAAGGATGGAGATTCCTTAAGACCGAATACGGCACGGATTATCAGAGCGCAGCGGCGAAGGCAGGCTCCTTTGAGGAGGTGGAGATACCTCACGATTGGATGATAGCCGATGCCAATAATCTGTACAAGGATAATACAGGCTGGTACTGTAACAGCCTTGATATTGCGGATACCTCCGGGAAGACTTTTCTGATATTCGACGGAATCTACATGGACAGCGTTGTGTATATAAATGGGATTGAGGCAGGTCAGTGGAAGAACGGTTATTCTCAGTTCGTTCTTGATGTGTCGGATTATGTGAAACCGGGACAGAACACCGTTTATGTGGGAGTAAACAGCAGATACCCCAGCGCCAGATGGTACACCGGCGCCGGGATATATCGAAGTGTCTGGGTCAAGGAAGTAGCGAGTACCTATATTCCGGAAAACGGTATATATATTCATTCGGAAAAAGAGGGAAGTGGTTTCAGAGTTAAGGTTAAGACAGAGGTGCTGGGAACAGACGCAGACAGAGCGGTTGTTTCCTACGCTCTATTTGATGACAGAGGTATAGAACTAGAGCTGTCCAAGCAATTTGGCGGGGACGACGGCAAAGACGTATCTTTCCTTGTAAATGCTCCTAAGCTCTGGAGTCCGGAAGAGCCTAATCTCTATGAACTTAAGGTGGAGCTTAAGCTTGATGGAGAGTGCATACAGGAGGAGAGTGTCAGAACCGGCTTCAAGGACCTTAGATTTGACCCTGCAGAGGGCTTTTTTGTAAACGGAGAATACACCAAGATCCAGGGTGTGTGCATACATCATGATCTTGGCGCTCTGGGCGTCGCTTTTGACAAGAATGCCATGAGAAGACGACTGTGCCAGTTCAAGGACCTTGGAGTTAATGCCATCAGACTGTCTCATAACGTCTATGCTCCTGAGGTATTGGACCTTGCGGATGAAATGGGCTTTTTGATCGATTCTGAGGCCTTTGATATGTGGGAGAGGGCAAAGACAGACTATGATTATGCAGCGTTCTGGGAAGAGTGGCATGAGAAGGACGTGGCAAGCTGGGTAAGGCGCGACAGGAACCACGTCAGTGTATTTATGTGGAGCATAGGAAATGAGATCTATGACACCCATGCTGATGAAAGAGGTGTAGAGATCACTAAGGAACTCAGGCATCTCGTTGAGATACATGATCCTCTTAAGAATGCGCTGGTTACCTCCGCGTCCAACTACATGCCCTGGGAGAATGCCCAGAAATGTGCACAGGAGCTGGAGGTTGTGGGTTACAACTACGCAGAGAATTTCTATGAGAAGCACCACAAAGAGCACCCGGACTGGATAATCTACGGAAGCGAGACCTATTCCATTGTACAGAGCCGTGGAATCTATCATTTTCCGCTGAAGGAAAAAATACTGTCGGATTCCGATCTTCAGTGCTCATCCCTTGAGAACAGCACCACCAGCTGGGGGGCAGAGAGTATTGAATCCTGTATCTGCTATGACAGGGACCTTAAGTATTCGCTTGGACAGTTCATATGGACAGGCTATGACTATATCGGAGAGCCTACGCCCTATCAGACCAAGAACTCCTATTTTGGCCTCATCGATACCGCGGGATTTCCCAAGGATGCTTATTATGTATGGAAATCAGCCTGGGTCAGCAGGGATAAGGACCCCTTTGTTCATATTTTCCCATATTGGGACTTTAATGAAGGCCAGTCGATAGATGTAAGAGTAGCCAGTAACGGCTGCAAGGTTGAGCTGTTTCTTAACGGAAAGAGCCTTGGAGTGCAGGAGCTGACTCATGAGAGGGGAAGCGGAGACCATATCATAGGTGATTACAGCGTTATCTATGAGAAGGGTACCCTTGAGGCTGTTGCCTATGATGAAAAAGGCGTTGTGATAGAAAGAGATGTGAGGAAATCCTTTGGCGACGCAGCATCTTTAGGTATCAAGGCCGGCAAGGAGAATTCCTTCGGAGACCTGATATTTGCTGAGATATGCGCGCTTGATGCAGAGGGTAATCCCGTTGAGAATGCCAATAATTATGTCCATGTGGCGGTTACGGGAGGAAGGCTCATTGGACTTGATAACGGCGACAGCACTGACTATGACAGCTACAAGGCTGATACCAGAAGGCTGTTTGGTGGCAGGATGCTGGCCATTATAAGACGTGATTCGGAAGATACTGAGGTGAATATACTGGCGTCACTTTCAGAAAATAAGGATATCAGAGCCATTAAGCTTGTTTCCGACAAGGGACAGAGCCTTGGACCGGATTCCAAAACTATTGTTGTTACAGCCAATACGCTTCCTTCAGATGCACCCGCTCAGAACCTGGTATTCAGAGCGCTCAACAGTAAGGGCACCGAGTCCAATCTTGCCAAAATTGTGGTTAACGGCAATACAGCAGAGGTAACAGCTGTAGGAGACGGCTCCTTCAGATTAAGGTGTGAAGCCGTAAACGACGCAGACTCCGTTAAGGTTATTTCCGAGCTGGAATTTGAAGCCTCAGGAATCGGCACAGCTTACCTTGATCCTTACGGATATATCTACGGAAGTTCCTATACCTCAGCTATAGGAAGGACCGGAGCCGGCAATGAGCAGGGCGTTGCCAGCTACAGAGACGAGGAGACGGTTATTTCCTTCGAGGGTGTTGACTTTGGTAAGGACGGCTCTGATGAAATAACGGTTGATATCTTTGGGCTTTCGGATGATCCTTATGATTTTGAGATATGGAAGGGAATTCCCGGAAGTGAGGGAGCAGAGCTTATCGGCAAGGAAATTTATCACAAAAAATCCATCTGGAACGTATACCAGCCCGATACCTGGACCTTGAATAAGAAGCTTACAGGAATTCAGACCGTAAGCTTCAAGGTGTTCGATAAGGTGCATATTAAAGGATTCTCTTTTGAGAGGAAGCTTAGGGCCTATGAGGGAGTAGGTGCAATCAACGCAGAGTCGGTATACGGCGACAGCTTTACGCAAACCGCAGATGCTGTGGAAGGCATAGGAAATAATGTGACCCTTAATTTTGGTGTGCTCGACCTTGGAGAGGAAGGCCCGGAGAAGGTTACAATAACCGGCAGAGCGCCCAAAAACGCCAACACCATCCATCTTCGTTTTTATAATGAGGAGACAGGGCAGGAGTACAAGGAGATACTTGAATTTCCTCAGAGTAAGGAGTATACTTCACAGACATTTGGAATAAATAAAAGACCCGGAAATTGGGAGACATCATTTATCTTCCTTCCGGGCAGTAACTTTGATTTTAAGGCATTTATATTTGGATGATGGCAGATTACCGGATCATCAGAGATTCTCGATGGCATTGTTAAGAGCACTGTTTACTTTGGCGCTCATTTCATCGGAGAGTTTGACATTCAGCATGTCTACAACTCTGTTGTCAATGGAATAACCAAGGCGGCTTGCATGTTCCCTGAAGTCGTCCTTGTGGGTGTTCTCGTAGCTATTGCGCATGTTTTCGCCAAGAGCCTTGGCAGCATTCAGTGAATCATAGGCCTGTGCAAACTCTTCACCGAATTTCTTCTTGGACTCTTCATCAAGAGATGCCGCGGAGATTGCAGATGAAGCGCTCTGATTTAAATATGTATTTGTAATACTGTTTGCTGCTGCTAAGAACTGAAAATCCATACCAGAATCCTTTCTTTGTTCCAACTCTCAATGACTATATCGGCAGCAGGCGAAAATAATTTAGAGGTAAAATATGAATAATAAAAAAATCTATGTAGACTTTGATGACTGCCTTTGTGAAACCGCTCTGGCCTTCACATTCATTGCAGACAGACTCTTTGGAAAAAAGGTTCCCTACGAGGAAGTACGCTTTTTTAACTTACAGAAATCCTTTGACCTTACTAAGGAGCAGTACGAGGAGCTGATGATCGAGGGACATCGCCTAGAGACACTTCTGTCTTATGAAGAGACTCCCGGCGCATCAAGGGTTATCAATGAGCTGATAGACTTAGGACACGATGTCAGCATCATAACGGGACGCCCCGCCAGCGCCTATGACGCCTCCAGGCAGTGGCTTGATGAGCATGATCTTAAGCGCGTACGTCTCTATTGCCTTAACAAGTATGGCAGGGACTCTTTTATCAAAAACAGTGAGTTCAATCTGGAGCTGGAAGACTATTACAGGATGAAGTTCGATTATGCCATTGAGGATTCACCCATGGCCTTCAAGTTCTTCGATCATCTGCCGGACCTTAAAGTAATGGTCTTTGACAGACCCTGGAACCGTGAAGCGGATCTGCCCGGCGATAATTTCTATCGCTGCAATAACTGGAAAGAGATAAGGGAGCGATTCTTTGAAAACAATGACAATTGAGACAATGATAACAATAGTAAAAGAGGCAGGAAATATCCTGCTGACAGCCAAGCGCCCCAAGATCATGGAGAAATCCGGGCATGCGAACTTCGTGACAGAAACAGACGAAAAAGTTCAACGTTTTCTGGTGGATAGATTATCGGCTGTATTACCTGAGGCTGAATTTCTTGGAGAAGAGGATGGACAGGACGTTTTTTCCGCTAAAATGGCCAGTGGCTACTGCTTTGTAATTGACCCAATAGACGGAACCTCGAACTTTATCTATGAGTACAGGCCATCAGTGGTGTCTGTAGGACTTTTGAGAGACGGTAAGCCTTACATGGCGGTTGTGTATAATCCTTATGATGACATGATGTTCTCTGCAATCGCAGGTCAGGGAGCCTACATGAACGGGGAAAAGATAATGTCCTCAGAGGCACCGCTTTCTGAACAACTTGCCTGCTTTGGAACAGCGCCTTACTACGAGGAGTACAGAGACAGATCCTTTGACATTGCCAAAAAGCTGCTTCCTCAGTGCGTCGACCTTCGAAGATCCGGAACAGCTGCCTGGGATATGTGCTGCGTAGCTCTTGGAAGGTGCGGTCTGTATTTTGAACTCAAGATCCAGATATGGGACTACGCCGCAGCTGCGCTGATAGCCATGGAAGCAGGCTGTAGTGTCACTGACATTGAGGGTAAACCTCTTTCCTACACAGGTGCATCATCTACGCTTTGCATGGGAAGGGGCGTAAAAGATATTCCGGAATGTTTTAAGCTTGGAGTGTGATAATAAGAAAATGGACAATAGATTCGAATGGGCAAGAAAACATGATGAGGTGGTAAGCGCAGTTACATCCCTGGGATTTCCCGGAGAACTGGGAGATCAGATTGCAAGGCAGCTTGGGAGTCCTAAGGCGATGGAGCGGATGCTTGCATATCTCTACAACGTGAAGCCCCGCAGCGCAGAACTTATAGTGGATGAAATGCTGGCTATCTGTAGCGATGTGGACAGATGGAGAGACAAGAAGGCAGCTGAGGAAGCCAACGCAAGATATAATGAGATTTTGTACTATGGACTTGGAGGCGACGAGGAATGAGTTCAATTTTGATCAAGGATACGACAAGGGAAGAAAGAGAGCGGATTGTAGCTGAATCAATCGGTAATATCAACGGCAGCTGCGATGGCTGTAGCTCGGGACTTATTGAAATGTATCAGCCCTATATCGATGGAATTAAGGAAATTCGTGACATCAACATGGAATTCAGGGCTCATTACGAGTCCGGTGTGGATGGACCTGAAAAGGCTGATTGTGGTTACAAAATGTGATTCATAGGGACTAAGCAGCTTAGCCTTTTTTGAAGACAGAGGGTGAGATATGTATTCAGAGATAATAATCAGTGTGAGAGATAATACTGACGAAGTATTTGAGAAGCAGGTGAAAATGCTTCAGGAACGCCATCATGCGAAGGTACTACGAATGGCATTAGATGAGGCTTCTGGCTATATAGAGAAATGTTCGTCGGATATTCTTTTTATAAGCGATGATGAGGATATGCTTTCAAAGGCTCGGGCTGCCGGACTTGCAACGAATGGTCCCAAGGCAATGCGAGAATCCTATATGAAGGCAATGGACATGCTTAAGACAATGGGGATGTCCCATTGTCCCGGAAATACATGAGAGTAACGAGGAAAGAAATGCTTAATAACAATCGATTAAAAGAAAACCGCACAGTGAGTGCGATAGCATTGAATATGCTGCTGGCGGCAGTAAGTCTGTTTGTAAACGGTTTTGGTGTATATCTTACAATACAGGCAAATATTGGCGCAGGCCCCTGGGATGTACTTAACCTTGGCCTATCCAAAACACTGGGAATTCTCTATGGAACCGCATCTGTCGCTGTATCTTATGCAATTCTGGGAATTGATATTGCGTTAAAAGAGCCCATAGGAATAGCCATGTTCATTGATGCTTTCGTTGTAGGTAAATCAGTGGACTTTTTTAACAGAATTAATGTTGTACCAAAGTGCGATTCGCTTCTTAAGGGCATTGTGGTCATGCTAATAGGGCTGGTGATCATGGCATACACTCAGTACACCTACATGAGCGCATCCCTTGGCTGCGGCCCCAGAGATACACTGCTTGTTGCACTGGCCAAGAGAGCAAAGAAGATACCTATCGGTGCGGTAAGCATTGCACTCCTTAGTCTGGCAACTCTGATCGGCTGGCTCCTGGGTGGACCTGTAGGCATCGGTACCCTTATATGCGCTTTTGCTACAGGCCCGATAATGCAGATGGCATTTACATCCGTGAAGTTTGACGCGACACACATTCACCATCAGCAGCTTGCGGACTCAGTGAAGGTATTCGTAAGCAGAAAGGCTGCGTAAAAAAGTCAGATTTTATAAAAACCCATAATACTAACTAAAGGTTATATGTTAATTCTATTTTAGCCATCGTAAAATTTTTTTACGGTGGCTTTTAGTTTGGAGTGAAATTTTTTTCTTATGTGAAAGGTGGGATTTTATGAGTAAAAAGCTATTGGCAAGATTGTTGTCGCTGACTCTGTGTGCTGGTATGGTGTTACAGCCTGTAACTGCTTATGCAGGACAGGAGGTCGGTGAAGCGGACGAAGCAGAGGAAGTCGTTGTTGATGCACCTGACGAGGAAGTTCTTGATGAGGAAGTTTCTGAAGCGGAGGCTCTTGAAGTAGTTCCGGAGGATTCTGTGCTTGATTCTGAAGCTTCGCTGTTGATGGCTGCTGAACCTGAGGATGATGATCCGATAATTCCTGATCCGGAGCCTGAACCTGATCCTGATCCGGAACCAATTCCCGAGCCGAAGGAGCCTATTTACAAGGTAGCTTACCTATATTCGGATAGCATAACAAGCAATATTGAGACTTCGTATACGGCAGGAAGTATAATTCCGAATCTTACATTCACTTCTGAAATTCCTTTTTTGGAGTACACCGCCGGTGAATGGTTTAAGCAAAATCCCGATTTTGAAGGGGGATGGGAGCCTGTTACAGGCACTACATTTACTTCTGGTGTATACAGAACTTTTTTGTCTGTACGTATCTCAGATGATAATTATCCATATTGGCAATTATCTCCCGATTTTGAGCTTAAAGTTAATGAAAAAAAATGGAAAGCAGAAATAATTGATATATTTGATAGTGGTAATGTAAACTATATTACATTTGTTTCTCCTGATATTACAGTTGCGGGAAAAGAGCCTGAGATACGTACAATTTCCGTTGATAACGTGTTATCCAGCCTTATGGAATCTTACAAGGTAGGTGATCCTCTTCCTACAGTCTCTTTTGAATCTGAAGAGAGAGCAATGGAGTATTCTTTCGTTACATGGCAGGTAGATGCCAGAATCAAATGGGTAGATGTTAGTGGGGGCAATTTTTCACCGGGAGCATCTTACAGAGTTCGTATGGCTGCTACTATTGCAGAAGGTTCTAAAGATACTTGCAAAATAGACCCGAATTTCAAGCTTGTTGTCAATAAAAAAGAGTGGAAGCAAGACGGCTTCCAGAATGACGCAGAAGGTAATGTAGAGACAATTTTCTTTGTATCTCCTGCAATTACTGCAGAGGAGACTGCGAAAACAACTATTTCTTCCGTGACAGTAAATACTGATCCGGAGCTTACCTTTGTGATTGCTGATTATGGTTATTGTATTGAACCGACATTTATATCAGAAACAGAGGGCATAAAGGCCACATTCGTTAAATGGCTGAAAAAGACCGAAGATGACAGCTGGGAAGACTATAACGAAGAAAGATTTGATGTAGGTTATTATAAGGCGCAGTTTGCTATAGTACTTGATCCGGAGTATGAAGACAAATACGAATTGGACTGGGATTGTTCATGTAATTATGAATCAAGAGAGTGTGAGTATGAATCAAGGGAGAGTATTCTTGGCGTCCGTAAAATAGTATTTAATTCACCTGTATTTTATTCAAAATATGTTTATGGAAATAGCATAACCAGAATAAGATCGAAGGATGGCATTATATATTTTGATCCTTACAGAGGTGCAAGCAAATATGAAGTAGAGATCAATAAAAAATTATATTATACAGAGGAGCCTTCTTTTGACGCCGCAAAAGCTTGTTATGAACAGGAACTGCCATTTGGACTGTACACTGTATATATAACTGCTGTAGATGAGGAGATGAAGCCGATTTCCAATGGCTGTCCTCACAGTTTCACTTATAATATCTTATCGGAAGAGGGCAAGAAGCAGATTTCGACTATCGAGGCCACTTCGAACATTGCAGATATATTTGTGGATGGAGAGAAATATCAGGAGCCTACATTTAGCGGACCTGCGCCTGTAACCTTCATGAATATTCACTGGCAAAAGTATTTGCATGAGAATTTTATTCCTGTCAGAGCAGATGACAAAGATTATTTCTCAGAGGGACAGTATCGCTACAGAGTATTGCTCCATATTGAAAGTAGATACTTTAATACCCATGAGTTTGCGGAAGACCCCAAGCTTATCGTTGACGGCGTAGAATGGACCTGTGAAAGCAAGGATCTATATGACGATGGGAAAATAATGAATATATTTTTCCTGTCACCTGTATATACCATTGGAGAAGACCCTGAGCCTGAACCGGAAGAGATTAAGGGAACCTGGAAGACCAAATGGGGCGCAACCTACTTCATAACAGAAGACGGTGAGACCCTGACCGGCATGCAGAAGATTGGCGGAGATTTCTATCTCTTTAGTAAACGCGGAACTCTTCAGACCGGCAAATTCTATACAGAGAATGACAAGACCTACTATTTTGGCAAAGACGGCAAGAGGATAACAGGCTGGATGACTAAGTGGTCTTCAACTTATTACTTTGATGAAGAAGGTGTGATGCAGACCGGGTTTACAGATATTGAGGGTTATACCTATTACTTCAAGGCAGATGGAAGGTTCGTACATACCGCCTGGATCACTATAGGTGATAAAAAATATTATGCTAAGTCCGATGGAAAACTTGCTAAAGCTGAGACCATCACTAAGTGGGGCAAGAAGTATAGCTTTGATGCAGACGGAGTATTGATACCATAAAACAGTCAGATAAAATACAAGACACTAAAAGAACTCCAAGGCGCATGCCTTGGAGTTCTTTCTGACTTCTGTTATGATTTTTCTAGGTTACGATATGTATTTTGCATGATGAGGAAGGATTAAGACATGTACAGAACAGCTGTTATTGGTGTTGGAAATATGGGAAGCCGTTACGCATCAATTCTGCAGGACGGACTTGTAACTGGAATGGAACTTGCAGCACTTACAAGAGTAAAGGATCCGTACAGGGAGTTGCTTCACAAATCGTTAGAAGAGGGAGTTCCCGTCTTTGAAAGTGCCGATAAGCTCTTTGATGCAGTAGAAAAGGGCAACCTCAAAATTGACGCTGTCATAATTGCAACTCCGCATTACGCACACGAAGAGATAGCGGTAAGAGCGTTTCGAAATGGCCTTCATGTACTCTGCGACAAACCTTCCGGAGTATATTCAAAACAGGCAAGGCTTATGGAAGAAGCTGCGGACAGATCGGGAAAAGTTTTTTCCATGGTATTCAATCAGAGGACGCTTCCAATTTATATAAAGTTAAAAGAGATCGTTTCAAGCGGAAAAGTGGTAACCTGTGGGTCGTACAATTCCAAGATTGCGAAAGTTGATAAAAATGGAAAAGTAACTGGTGTCAGCGCTGGGACCACAAGTATATATGTTAAGGCCAATGGTTTGACTAAAGTAATTCCTATAACAGTTTATGCTA